>Ga0207694_10000033_pt1 | contig 203201 bp, 165 predicted proteins | sample KBSC34metaG_FD_184353 | JGI IMG/M metagenome (GOLD analysis project Ga0207694, IMG submission 184353) | Corn rhizosphere microbial communities from Kellogg Biological Station, Michigan, USA - KBS C3-4 metaG (SPAdes) (version 2) | ecosystem: Host-associated > Plants > Roots > Rhizosphere >... | reverse complement strand
CATCCTCCCTCGCCTCCGGCCGATGGGGCATCTGCCCTGCGCTGGACGGCGAAACTTACAGGGGTCAGTGATCCTGGACCGCGACAGAATTTAGAGAGGATCCGCGACAGAGTTTAGAGAACGCACATCGCCGTAATTGCGATCATCTGGGCTTTCTTCACGAATCCCCTCCTCGGTCCGCAGCAGCTGGTATCGCTGTTCCGCTCGATCGCCGGAGCCGTCGCCGGCGTCAGCAACGCGGACGATCTGCCCGGCGACCTGGTACTTCAGGGCTTCTCTCTCGCCGACGTTCTTCTGCGGGCTGCGGGCCAGGCAATGGGACACCTCGTGAGTGCCTGGTGGGAGATTTCACGCAGCCTCGTCGAGCAGGGTGCCGTCGAAGACGGCTTCCTCGGGATCGGCGTTCTTGTCGCCCAGGTGCATGCGGCGAGGATCCTCGCGGCAACCGTTCTGGTTGAGGCGCTGCTGTCGACGTTCGTGGTGGGAATCGGCGTCGTCGTGCTTGAGGTAGGCATGGCGTTCGTCGCGCTCCAGGATGTTCTCATCGAACTCGACGCAGTCCTTTTGGTCGCCTTCGCTCCGCTGTTTGCGGGATTCGTTTCGTTCCGAGTTACCGCGGGACTCTCTGAAGCATTCCTCAAACAGTGTCTCACGCTTGGACTGAAGCTCCTCTTCACGCTTCCGCTGGCTGCCATGGGGTTGCGGTTGGCCGATTTCTGGTCGAGCAACCTGCTCGCGAGCGTCACGCGACGGACGCTTCGGCCCGAGCTGGTCATCAACGGCCAGCCGGTGCGGCTCGTGGTAGACGTCGCGTTCATGAACCCCCTCACCGTGATCCTGATCCTGATCTCGGTGTGCTTCTACGTCTATATGGTCTGGAGTTTCGCGGGGAGGTATGCCAGCCGGGTTGCTGAGCTCCGGCTGAACCTTCCGTCCGCCGTGGCAGGGGGTGGCCGGTGAGCGAAACGGTGAAGGAAGGTGACGGAGACGCACAGCCCCTCTCGCCCTACCACGCGGCGAGGTGGGCGCGGGATCGGCACGTCGAGGAGCTGGAAAACCGGATCCGGTACCTGCGAGCGTTGGTTTTCATCCTGTGCGCCCTCTGCGCCGTCTCCGTCGGCGGAGCTGTGACCTTGGCGCGTCAGTCGAGGATCGTCCCATACGTCGTCCAGGTGGATCGACTCGGAACACCGATGGCGTACGGCCGCGTCGAGACGATGCCGAGCCCACAGGAAGCGCAGGTCCGGGCGGAGCTGGGTCGGTTCGTAGACGCGATGCGGACGGTTCACACCGACCCCGTCGCGCAGAGCAAGATGATCGACCGCGGCTACGCATACACGCGCGCGGCCGCGCGGTCCTATGTGGACGCCTACTTCACGAACCCGAGAAACAATCCCTACGTGCTGTCACGGGAGCGCATCCGGCTCGTGGACCTGCGACAGGTCCGCCGTCAGGCGGGAACGACCAGCACGTGGGAGATCGAATGGGATGAGTACGAGGTCCCTCTTCGCGGAGGTGACCCGACCGTCAGGTCGTGGCAGGGCACGGTACGCACGGCAATCGTTCCGCCGGAGAACGAAGATCAACTGCTGGTGAATCCTTTGGGGGTCTACGTGACAGATCTGAGCTGGAACCCGCTGACGGAGGGGCATCGCGTCAACCTGGAGGACGTGCGCGGTGCCCTGGACAACGCCGCGAACGCGCGCCTGCGGGAGAGTGGGCGGGTAGCGCCCACGGCGGTGCCAGGCGGGGAGGAAGCCAAGTGAGGGTGAACCGGCTTCTGGTGCTCCTCGCCACGGGGTGGTGTGCGACGCTTCATGCGCAGAGGTCTCCGTTCGACTCGGCCAACGCGCGCGCGGCGACGGATGACTATGCCCGCTCCGGCCGGGCGAGGGTGGTGCACGCGGGGACCTACGAGATGGTCCCCTTTGGCCATGTCCAGCCGAAGCTTGTCTGCGCTCCCCTGCGGATCTGCACTGCGGAGCTCCAGCGCGGTGAGCGGGTGCTCGACCATGCCCTCGCTGACCCCCAGCGATGGGTGGTCGAGATCGCTGTTGGCCCCGATTCCACGCCCGTCGTGGTCGCGAAGCCCGTGGGTCTTCCCAACGCGTGTGACCTCACGACCAACCTGTTGGTCACGACAACGCGGCGGATCTACCACTTCACGCTCGACTCGCCGCCCTGCGGCCGTCAGGCGGGAAGTACGAATCCGGATATGCCGTATACCGCGCAGATCAAGTTCTACTATCCCGACGAGAGCCTTGTCACCCATCACGCAGATGTGGTGGCACCCGATGCTGGCGCAGCGGCAGTCCACGGTGGGGATGCCGAACCGCTCGCGGTCCGCGATCTGGAGTCGGTGCACCTCGATTACGAGGTGATTCCCGATCGACGGTTTCCCTGGCGACCCACGGCGGTGTTCGACAACGGCTCGCAGACGTGCATCCGGGTGCCCGCCGAGGCCTACCACGGTGAGCTCGCCACCTTGTATGCCGTGAACCCGTCCGGCGGCTACGAGATGGTCCAGTACCTCGTCCGAGACGGATGCTTCGTCACCGACCGCGTGATGCAGCGCATGGTGCTCCTTATACCCAGCGGCGCAGGCGATCCGCTGCGGCTTCTAATCGTTCGCCGAGAGACGCGGGGGAAGAGATGAGCGGTTCGGGGAGGAATGCCGTCGCCGAAGGCGTGAAAGCGTTCGCGGAGCGGCACGGCATTGATCGGCGCCGCGCGGCGATCGCCGCGGCCATGCTGGCGGCCGTGCTGATCGTCTCGTTCACGGTGATGAATCAACGGATCCAGCAACGGAAGGCCGCGACGGCAGACGGTACGCTGGCCGGCTCGTCGTCTCCCGCGGCTCGCATCGACGAATCGCGCGATGGTCGTGCGGCCTGGGCGGACCCGCAGGAGGCGCGGGCTGCATTGGACAACGTCGTGGATTCTTCGCTCGTAAGCCCCGGAGACAGTGCCGCCGGCAGGTATGTTCCGCTTGGACACGAATTGCTTCCGCGTGGAGATACGGCTGCCGTTGACGCGGGCGAGCTTGATCTGAACGGCACCGAGCCGGGGAAAGTGGAATCGGAACCCGCCGCGGAGCTCGGACGTGAGCGTTCGCTCACTCCCGAGGAACAGCGGCGGGTCGCCTTTCAGCGTGCGGTGGCATCGCGTGAACTGAGGGCGAATCGACAGGACGGTAGCCGTCCCGATGCGTTCGAATCTACGGCCGGAACTCCCGGTCGCATTCCGGAGAGCGGAACGCGGGAAGAAAGCGTGGTGCGACCGTACGGGGCGGCCCAGGCGGATTCGGATCGGCAGGCGGCCCGGCGAGCGGCAGACAGCCTGGGTCGCGTCGCACCGATCAGCTTTGTGCCTCGGCCGGCCGCGGCCATGGTGACGTTGGTTGCATATCGCGCCCGCCCGTGCGTGGCAGGGGAACGGGTTCTCGCGGCGGGCTATCTGCTCACGGCCACGCTTCAGTCGGAGATCAATAGCGAATCGCCTGGGCCCGTCCTCGCGCGCGTAGGCGTGGATGTCTACGACGCAACGATGCGGTGCGTCATCATCCCGGCCGGCTCGCTGCTGATCGGCCGCTACCCCGAGGGGCTGAAAGCGGGCGGTCAGCGGCTCGCGATCATATGGGAACAGGTTCGGCTCGGGAACGGGAGGTCGTGGATGATCCCGAGCCTACCCACGGCGGACCGCCGCGGCGCGCTGGGGGTGCCCGGCGAAGTGGACCGCCGCACCGGGGAAACGGTCCGGACCGCCGCGTTGTTTTCCCTGGTGGGCGCAGCGATGGAGTATGCAACGCCGGGATCTGGGGAGTCGCAGAGTGCAGCGCCGGGCGGATACCCGTCCACGCCATCCCCGCGTGATCGCGCAGTGGGAGCTGCCACCCAACCGCTTAGAGGCGCGGCAGCGACACTTCTGCAGCGGAGTGCCGAGATGCGGCCGGTCCTGCGTCTCCGCGCTGGTTACCCGATCACGATCCTCGTTCCGCGTGACGTCAATCTCGATCGACCGCTTCCCCCGCCAGCTGATTCCGCCGCGGGGCGTGCGCCGGCGCCCGTTGGCCCCGCCGAATCCTGATCAATGGGGGAGTCCGTATTCGGTGGTCGACCGGTACTGATCCGGGAACGCGCTGCGGGTGCTCCGACCTCCCTCCTCACGATTCTTCTCTGCGTTCTCGTGGCGTCGTTAGCGGGGCTTGCGGGGGCGACTCAGTGGACGGCCGTGTATTTCGGCTTCGATCCCCGGCTCGGACGACCAATCGCGACGTTCTCTCTGGAGCAGCGGCAGTGGTTCGGTTGGGCGGCGCTCCTCTTGGCGGCGCTTGCTGTTCGACTTCTCGCCGAAACCCGAGGAAAGTCCCGAGTGCTTGCGGTGGTCACTGCTGCCGCGGTGCTCGGGGTTCTGTGGTATGGGCCGTTGTATCACCCCATGAGGATCATGGAGTGGTGGCCTCAGTTGGTCGCTCGTCCCTCGCTGTACCCGGTCGTACAGCAAGCGCGTTCGGTTGGTCTCGCCATCGCCTTTGTCGCTGGTTTGGCCACGTGGGGTGTCGCGCAGCCGCCCAGGATGCGAGCGGTGAGCAACTCCCATGGATCGGCAGAGTGGGGCGATGGTGATGAGTTTCGTGCCACAGACGCCGAGGCGATGAGCCTGCTAAACGGGGATGGGCTCGGTGGTGCCCTCCTCCTCGGCCGGCACGCAGACGGGTCATTGTTGCTGCTGCAGGAGTCGAAGGGGCACCTGCTGACAATGGCGAGTTCCCAATCGGGCAAGACGGTAGGAACGGTCATCACGAACGCGCTCGGCTACACGGGGTCGATGTTTTTCACGGACCCGAAAGGTGAGACGTTTTTCGTGACCGCGGAGCACCGGCGCGACAACTTCGGGCAGACCGTCTATGCGTTCGATCCGTTCGAGGTTACCCACTTGGCTGGCAAGGATCGCCATACCATGGGGGCGTACTTCAACCCGCTCCGTCTCGTGCCGACGGTGGGGCCGGAAGCCAAGCTGGCCTTGGATCGCGCGCGGGCGCACATCGAGACGCTGATCCTCGAATCGAAAGGCGAGAACGCGTTCTGGGACCGGATGGCGCGCCAGGTGGGGACAGGGTTCACGCTCTACATCTGCTATCAATTCGACTGTGGCCGCTCCTCGGAAGACGCGTTCCCCGTCGCGACTCCGTACGGCCGCGACCTGCTGACGCTTCGGTATCTCACGTGTCTCGGGGCGGATGAGTTTCACTCCGTCCTCACGCATATGAGCGCTGTGCACCATCCGCTTGTGCGCAGAGTTGCAAACATGCTGCTTGGCGCCGATGAGAAGACGCGCCAGAACATCATGACCAGCGTGCACGCTCAACTGGGGTTTCTTGATTCACCTCAGATGGCCGCTGTGCTGGCAGAGTTCGTTCCCGACGATCTTGGGCGCAATCCGCGCCCGAATCCGTTGCCCCACGCCGAACTTCACAAGATCAAATCGCAGGGCGTGCGGCAGACGGTCTATCTCGTGATCCCGCCTGCGTTCCTGGAGACGCATGCGGCCTGGCTGCGGCTCATGATCGTCGCAGTCGACGACATCATCACCCGCAGCATCTCACCGCCCGACCTTCCGCTGTTGGTGGTGTTGGAGGAGTTTGTGAATCTCGGCCGTCTTGACGCGGTCCGTCGAGGGGTCTCCCTGAATGCAGGCTTTGGTGTCCGCTACTGGATGATTGTTCAGGACCTGCAGCAGGTCGAGAACGTGTACGATAAGGCGTGGGGGACAATGTTCGCCAACGCCTTTGTGAAGCAGCTGTTTGGAACGAATGACCTGAGGACCGCGAAAGAGCTGTCGGAGTTGACGGGCGAGACCACCGTGTACAGCGACAGCGGCAACAGCGGGAAGAGTCTTGATTCGGCGGGTTGGATAGGAAAGGGGAGAAGTGTCGGCGAGAGCATGTCGGAGAAAGGCCGGCGCCTGCTGCTCGCCGATGAGTTGCTCTCGATGGACCCGAACAAGCAACTCCTGCAAATTCGCGGTCATCGTCCAATGTTCGTGGACAAGCTCAATTACCTGCAGATGCCTGAAGTCCAGGGGCTTTACAAGCCGAATCCCATGAAGTGACCCGGCGGGGTGGAACGATTCAGCGTGTGTTCCCGGGTTGGCGTGACGGGGTAAAACGTTGAGGCAGTTCTGAGCCTTTCCCGCGGCCATAATTGAGGGTTACCTCGTTGAGCGCTGCTCCGAGAGACGAACGGATTCAAGCCCGTACGCAACTGAAGCTCGTTGCCGACGCCCTCTACGCGAACGGGACTGAAGCGCTTAGCAGGATGCGACGGGATGCGCACCTGGAAGGTGCCGCTTCGGTCCAGCGCAAGCTCGAGGAGGACTTCACGTGTTACGGAGAGGCACACCCCCGTGTGGCCGGGCCAACGCGTGAACGTGCTGTCGAGCAGCTCCGGGAGCACGGCCTTGCGGGCGAGATTGGCAAGTGGCTGAGCGTTGACCACCCGTCTCCAGAAGCGCGGCTGGTTTCGGACGCTGAGATCGAGCGCTCTCTCGCGGGACCCGATGCAGAGGTGCTGGGTCGTGCTCCTCGGGAGCCTGCGCCAGCAACTGCCATCGATCCGCGCTTCGAGCTCAACGAGCAGGAAAGCATCGCGTACGCTCATCTAGAGGCGTATGCCGCGGCGAAGGAGCGGGCGGATCAACGCACCGCCGCTGAGGCGCGCCTCCATGATATCTACGATCACCGTGCGAACCTCGACGCGGCAGAGTCGAAGCTGCCGGCCGCGAGGGAAGCGCTGCAGGCGGATTTGGATGACGTTTGCCGTGACGGTGAAACAGCGATGGATCGCGTTGCGCGTTCCATGGAGCAACGCGGACCGGCGGACACCGCGAGGGAGATCCGTAGGGGAGCGCTCCTGAACGGAGACCTGAAGCCGATCAACCGCGAGCGCCGGTGGTTGCTCTTCGCCGCGCGTGACCGTGCAGCGGAGAAGAGAGTCCTCGAGCGCCTTGCGCAGCGTGTCGAGACGCTTGGCTATTACGAGGGCGACATCGGAAAGTGGAGCACGTTCCGACCGGAGAACGGTCCTGTCGCTACTGGGGCGAAGAACGTTCGCGCTGCGCTCGATCGCGAGGAAGCGAAAGTGCTCGCGGATAGTGACCTTGGCCCCATTCGTCGCCAAATCGAGCGTAGCCGGCCCGCGCAGGTGCATCCAAGCGTGGAGGCGAGTCGGCTTGAGCGTGTGGTCCAGCGGCACCTGGAGGATCTTCCACCGGTAAGCCGTGAACGCGTCCTGAATGCAGCGGGTCGTTCAGGAAGCGATCGGATGGGAGCCGCGATGGGCCATCTTCAGACGCTTCAGATGGCCGCGCGGACGTTCCGGGAGGGCATCGAGGGGCCAGGTCACTAGTGGTGCGGGCGCAGTTTAGGCGCTGGCAGCGCGAGGCAATGCGGAAGTGGGAAGACCTGGATTGTCCGGCTGACTTCCTGGCTGAAGCTACACCCGGCGCGGGTAAAACGCGTTTTGCACTTGAGCTGGCCAACCGCGTAAGAGCCCGCAGCCGTGGCATTCCACTGTCATTCGTCTGCCCAACGGCTCACCTGCGAAATCAGTGGCAACAAGCCGCGCACCAAGTGGGAATCGAGTTGAGTACGGACGTGATGGGTCCTCGCCTGCAGTGGGGATACAGCGGGCTCGCGCTCACATACCAACAGGTTCTCTCCGACCCGGAGCGTTTTCGCAGGGTGGTGGGACAGGGCTGGGTTGCGCTGGACGAGTGCCATCATGCCGGTGAAGGGCGAAGTTGGGCTGAAGCCTTGATGCATGCTTTCGGAAGCGCGGAGCATCGGTTGTCCCTCTCAGGCACTGCGTTCCGCAGTGACGCTTGTCGCATCCCATTCATACGTTACGACACGGCGGGGGTCTCCGAGGCGGACTACCGCTACGGCTACGGCGAAGCTCTGCGCGATGGGATCGTTCGGCCGGTGTACTTCGTCAGCTTCGGCGGCGAGATGGAGTGGGTCAAAGACGGCGAGGTGCGGCGCGCGGCGTACGCTGAGGCGATTCCACGCGACCAGGCGGCAGCTCGGCTGCGGACCGCTTTGGATCCCGCCGGCGGCTGGATGGAGCACACGCTTACACGTGCGCATCGCCGCTTGATCGAATTGCGAGGGAACGGTCACCCTCAGGCGGCCGGACTTGTTGTGTGCGTGGACCAGATTCATGCGCGGAGGATCGCGGCGCGGCTTCGCGACATTACCGGGGTTGATCCCGCGATCGCACTCTCCGACGATCCGCAGGCGTCGGCGACAATTAACGCGTTTACGGTCGGCAGTCGGCCTTGGATCGTGGCAGTCCGGCAGGTCAGCGAGGGGACAGATATTCCGCGTTTACGTGTTGGAATTTGGGCGACGAATGCCAGCACGGAGCTGTTTTTCCGGCAGGTGGTGGGACGGCTTGTCCGGGTCGTTCCGGGCGTTCTCGCGCAGGACGCATATCTCTATTTGCCGGCAGAACCCCAGCTGCTTCGCCATGCGAAAGCGATCGCGGAAGAGCGGTCTCATCAGCTCATCGCGCCGCCAACCGATGACGACGAGCAGGTGGCTGTCTCTCGTGCCCCGGTGGCCCGGCGGGATGAGGATGACTTCCGCGCATTGGAATCGCGGGCCGACGAAGCTCAGATCGTGTTCGGATCGAAGATCCTGTCGGGGGCGGATCTACAGAGGGCCAAGGAGGTCGCGCTGGCTTGCGGATGGGAATTGGAGGACCCGGTGGCGTTCGCTGCCGAGCTGCGTGAGGCAGCCGGTCCGCCGGCCTCTGGATCCGTGCCCGTCGAGCTGCGCCGAAAGGCGTTGCGAAGCTTGCTGTCGCGCCGGGTTCGGGAGCACAGTTCGAGAACGGGCTCCGCGCATCGGGATACCTACGCACGACTGAAACGCGTCGCCGGGCGCACGGTTGCCCAGCTCGACGAGGCAGGTCTAATCAGGCATATCAAGCTTGTGGAGGCCTGGCTTGGTCGAGGCGAACTTCGCGTAGTGTGAGAAATAGTCCGCGGGACGGTGAGGTTGGTCTGCAGAGGGATAGTTATTGGTGGTCCCGTGCTGGAGAAGCGGGGTATTAAATCAGTGAATTGACTAGGCTGAACTGGGGAAATCTCGGCCTTTCCTGTCACGCTGATTCCGCCGCTTCGAACGTGAACGTTGCCGCGCCTGACCCGGTACAGCTGTGTCGCACACTGTTGGCGTATACCGCGCCCGGTGGTGCCGTCGCGGTGCCACACGCTGCATTAGCGGCGTTGGTGGAGCTCGCAGCGGACGGTATGGTAGCCGCCCCTCCCGTTCAGCAGCAGCCGACCGCGCTCTCAGAATTGTACGACGTGGCGTCGCTCTCGCGTAGGTATGGTCGGGCACCCGCCACTGTACGTCAGTGGTTCGCTACGGGACTGTTCGGAACAGCTAAAGATCGCCTGTTCCGCGGGCGCGGCTATGTGGCATCAGCGGAGGCTGTCCGGGACTTTGAAGAGCGCACAGGGATTCGTCCTGGTCCAAATACGAACCCTCCGAGTCACGAACCTGCAGCTTTGACCGCCGCACCGCCCGAACCTTCGTCAGACCGCGTTTCGGTTGAGGTCATGCCCGAAATTCAACGACGGAATCACTCGGCGCCGCGTGGGCCCGGTGGGAAGATCCGAGTAGCCGCAGCGGCGGGCCGCCGCGGCCGCCGGTAGGGTGAGGTTTGAATCGAGGCATAGCACATTTGGGTGCAGCCCTTCCAATATAAAGTGCCCCCCTTCCGGAACCGCCCATGTCCGCTTTCCCGTCGCTCCGAGCCGTGGTTGTTGGTCCGAACGGGAGCGTAGACAGTCACTGTGACAGTCACGGGAATAGCCACTGGCGGCAGTCAGCGGCAACTGGCGCCAGTCAGCGCCGAAGAAGGTAAACGCTTTGCACGCAAGCAGATACGCGCTGACCAACGCGACTTAAAAGGGTCTTCGAACGACTCATAATCGTAAGGTCGGGGGTTCGAGTCCCCCCCCTGCTACTGGAAAAGTCAGGGCCCCGCAACGTCTTTCGTTGCGGGGCCCGGTTCGTTCGGGCTGCGGTCCCCGCGCGACGAGCGGCGAGGACCGGCTACAGCCGCGGGGCGGTGTGCTATTCCGCGAGCCTGCCCAGCATGTCGATGACGGCGGTTGCCAGGGTGACGACGGCGGCGACTGCTTCGGTGCGGCCGCCGCCCGCGAGCTCTGTGGCCATGCCCCGGAGCGCGTTCTGCGCGCGGCTCACGCCAGGGCGCGAGCGCGACAGTGCTTCCCGTGCGGTGCGCACGTCCGCGAGGGCGTCGTGGCGAAGCTCGGGGGAGAGGTCCGCACCCTCCACCGCCCGCTCCAGTTCCGCAAGCCGCTCCATCACCCGGTCCAGCGTGACGTGAACCCCGGTGCCCGTGCCCTGGGCGACGGTCTTGCTTCCCATGGCGCGGCTGTGGGATCCGCCGACCGCCACGCCGATCATGTCTCCGCCGCCGGTGTCGACGTTGGACTGCAGCAGTGGGTCCATCATGTGCGCACCTCCGCGGCGATGCGGTTGGCGATCCCGCCGATGGCCGCGCCGATGATGCTGCCGCCGCCGGTGCTGACGTTGTTGATCTCCATCCTCTGGATGATCATGCGCAACCCTCCGGCGTCGATGCCGTACTTCTCCAGGACCGACGCGACGGTGCTGAGGGTAAGGCTGACGTTCGTCTTGAGGAAGGCGGTCGCGTCATCGTCGTCAAAGGTTCCCGAGTTCAGTCCGCCCGGGTACTGCCTGCGCAGAGCGATGCCGAGTGGGTCACCCGCCACCAGGTCGACGATGAACTTGCGCAGGTGGATGGCCAGCGCCACGAGGACGGCGAAGGTGAGGATCCGCAGGTGTAGCCCGCTCGCGAAGAAAAGCGTCGTGGCGGTGATCCACATGGCAAAGAGCAGCTTCCAGATGCTGAGCACGGGGAGGATGTATGAGCGAACGGAGTAGTACAGGTGATCGCCGTACGTCTGGAAGTACGTGTTCACCGTGACCACGGTCCTGCGCCGGGTGGTGGTCTGCGTCACGAAGAAGCGGCGCGCGGGCTCGTCGCCCAACGCGGCGTCGTCGAAGTCGACCACGTTGAGCTGCGTGTCCGCCAGGTTTCCGTCCGCCATTTGTTGCAGCAGCCTGGTCTGGATTTCCTCCGCCACGGCCCGGGGGGCTTTCCCTCCAGGTCGTAGCTGTTGCTGAACGTGAAGCGCCATAGCGGGTGCCCCGCGGCCTCGAGCGGGTCCTTGCGGTCCAGGAGGTTGCGCCGGAACGCGTGGTGGGCAGGGGCCGGAGGAGAGCTCCCCCTTGCCCCGGGGCGAAGGCGGATGGTACCGGTGGCGCCATCGGCGACAGACACGCGAAAGGTGCCCGTGGCCGAGCCGTCGTGCAACTCGCTCATTTTCGTCCTTACGAAGGAGGAGGATGAAAGAGCACCCGCTTCATGCGACGCGGGCAACGAAATGAAACCGTGCAGCCCACTGCATCCCCTTTGCGCCTGCCGAGGCGGCGCTTGTGCTGACTACGTCGGCCACGGGGTCCCGAATTCTCATCGCGTGGTGGTGCCGGCAGGGTAGCTCAGCTGGTCAGAGCGTACGACTCATCGTCGTAAGGTCGGGGGTTCGAGTCCCCCCTGCTACTGGAGACAGAGAAGCCCCGGCACTTTCGAGTGCCGGGGCTTCGTCGTTCCCGAAAGCCACGTTGGCCTCACGCAGAGGCGCAGAGACACGGCGAGGCGCGGCGCCGCTGCCGGATGGCCGGGCTGGGGCTTGTCGGCTCCTCCGGACGAAAGGGCGAAAAGTCCGGATTCATCGCCTTTGCCGCCACACCGCCCGCCTGACGCCCTTCAACTTCGGTATTGCCAGGCGGTGTCGCGGCCTGCCCCTCAGGCCCGGCGTCCAGGAACAACATCGATCGCGACGACGCGAGAGCACTATTGCTACCAGGCGATCATCTCATCCTGTGCCTTCATGAACGTGAGACGCGGCCCGTCCGTGCCGAACACTGCAGATCGTGCGCCTGAACGGTTCGATTCGCCGCCAACCCCAATGATAGGTGTCACGCCGTTTCGACTGATTGGATGTGCATCCCAATCAACAGAATGGACTCACACGGAGTCAACGGAGTCAGCGGAGTCGTTCTCCGTCAACTCCGTTGACTCCGTGTGAGGATCTCTGTGCCGGTGTCTCCGAATGCGTAGTCATTTGTCTGATCTGGTGTCCTCGCCGGAGGCAGCCGGGGAAGGCGCAGGATTCCGGAGGGTGGCGGCCGGGAGTTGCCCCGTTCCGGCCTGGAGCCTACTCTGACTTACCACTCCCCTGCGTGGCGTCGGAAAACGCACATGGATGCATCGCGTGGTCGACCGTGGATCCGGGCGGCGCTGCTCGCGGGTCTCGCCTACGTTCTCATCGGCAGGATCTTCGCCGTGCCGGCCACGCACGTGCGCGCATGGCGATGGGCGGCGTGGCTTGCCAGCGGCGTCGTGTTCGCGACGCACATCGGGTACGAGCACTTCAAGCCGCGGAGCTCGCCGCGGCTGACAGCCTCGCACGCGGCCGCCGCCGTCGCGCTCGGAGCCCTCGGCCTCGCGGTCGCGGGGATGATCCACACGCTGTCGGCCGGATCGCCGCTTCGCCCCGCATGGCTCCTGGCGCTCGTCGTGTGGCCGGCCATCACCGGGCTGCCGGCGTTCCTGGTTGCGCTCGCGGCGGGTGCGCTGCTGGCGCGCCTCTGGCCGGGTCGCGACGCAGCGTAACAGGGCCTCCAACTCCCACCCCCGCCAGTCCCTCGCTCCCGATCAGAACTCAGCAGTCGCGAGCCGTGACGGCATCCTGCACGGTGCAATTCGGGGTGTCGCATTCCGGGAATCCGGCCGTGCAGCTCACGCAGGTGCACATCGGCCCGGGCGTGGACCTCACCCCGATGACCTCGTAATCCGCCGCTTCCACCGCCGGGAACGACTCCACCTGCAGCGCATCCGCGTCGAGCTTCAGCATGACAGCCTCCTGGAAGGGGCTCGGCAGGCGGGTCAGCGACGGCTCCCCGGCGCGCCGAGAACGCGATACCGTAGGTGCCGTGGAAGCATGATGTCAACAAACTCACGGTCCGGAGGTACTCCTCGTCATGATGAAGTCGGAAATTCGAATCGCCCTTGCTGGTGATAGAAATCAAATCAAACTTCTTTTCACTGCCCGGATGGTCGCTTACCCTGCGTACATCCGCTACGTTGCTGGCGTGTCTCCCACGGACCGGGCGACGACGCGTGACACCGCGGCTCTGTCCGTCGCAAAGCGGACGGATCAAACGTTCATGGAAGTCTCACGCCTTCCACGCGGCGTGTCCCACCATTCCCCACGCACCCGAGAATCCCATGAAATCCGCTCGACCGCTCGCCGCCGCGCTGCTCGCCGGCCTCCTCGCCGCGTGTGCATCCGCCAACTACAATCCCGACAACTCCAGCAGCCAGGAGTTCCCCGCGCCGCCGCCGGACGTGATGGCGATCCACACCTACTGGGGGGCCGAGAAGCCACCCTGCCCGGTGGTGCGCGTGATGGACCTCTCGGCGGGCACGGAAAACGGGCTGCGCTGGGGCGCGTGGAACGCACGGGCGCAGGCGGTGGTGGCGGTGCGGTCCCGCATCGTGGACCCGACGCACACCCCGAGCTCGCGGGTCTTCGAGGGGGTTGCCGTGCGCTTCGCCGAGGGGTGCACGCCGCCGGCGGACAGCGCAAAATCGTCCCGGTGAGCATGCGCCCGGGGAGGCTCGGCGGATGAACGCGGGCGAGCTCCGGGGTACGATCCGCGGCATCGTGCATCGCACCGGGATGCGGGTCTACCCCGGTCGCGATTTCTGGACGCGCCGGATCGTCTTCCAGATGCACGTCTGGCGGCTCGACGAGCAGCCGGTGCAGACGCAGTTCCTCCTCGTAGCGCTCGAGGCGCTCGTCGGCACGACGCCTCTCTGGCGGCAGCGGCTCGCCCCCGGCGCCGCGATCTCGTTCGCGTCGACGGGGCTGGAGCCGTTCGGGTGCGGCGCGCTGCAGCTGCCCCTGAGCAGGTATCTCGGGCCGGCGGACGATCGCGAGCTGCTGGAGGTCGAGGCTTCGAGGCGGCTGCCGGACTTCCTCGACACGGCCGAGTTCGGCCGGCTGGCGCACGAGCCCGGCGGCTTCGCCTATTCCGGCCGCTGCGCATGGCACGGCAGGACGGTTCTGCTCGACCTGTCCGGCGACGAGAACGGGAAAGTCGACGCCACGCTGGAGCATGCACGCACCCTGCTCGCCACCTGGGAAAGCTGGGAAGGCCAGCTGCGCGCGCTGGTCGCGCGCGAGCTTCTCCCCCTCTGGCTGGACTGGAATCCCGACGAGGCCCCGATCGATGCCGACACCCTCTACGGCCGGCTCACGCTGGAGCGGATCCGGGTGATGGACGATGGCCAGGTGCAGCTCTCGATGGACGCGGGCGGGGAGTTCACCGACCACGAGATCGCCGTCGACGGCACGGTGGCGGGCGGTCCGACGGAGATCTATCCCGAGGGATGACAACGGCTCAACAACTCACACGGAAACGCGGAGACGCAGAGAGGCGCGGAGACGGATGAGCGACGGCGGCGCGGTTCTCACCGTTCCAAAGGCGGTGGCGGAGTATCCCCTGCCGGCGGCGGCCCAGACGCACGAGGTGGCGTACCCGGGAAACAACCTGCTGGTGGTGACGCAGCAGACCGACAGCGTGCTGGTGCAGGTGGCGCTCGACCCCGCCACGGGCCGCCCGCTCGAGGCGGCGGGCCACCGGGTCGGCACGCCGCGCTCGGGGCTGCACGGGCTCTTCGCCTCGCAGGTGAGCCCCGGGTGCGTGTGGACCACCCTCCAGTTCGACGACAAGCTCCTGCTGGTACAGCCCGGCCCGAGTGTGGACGCCCCACCGGCCGTGCTGCGCGAGATCGCCATCCCCGCCCCCGCCCGCGGGCCCCACGTGGTGGTCGAGTACGGCGACGACCTGTGGACCACGTGCAAGGACAGCAGCCACGTGGTGCGCGTGAGCGCCTCCAATCCTTCCGACGTCTCCGTCTATCCCTGCTCGCGGCGCCCGATCTTCGTTGCGCGGCATCCCGCCTCGGGCCGCGTGTACGCCAGCCTGGACAGGTCCAGCAGCATCCTGGGCATCGACCCCGGGACGGGGAGCACCTGGGAGGTGGCGGTCCCGGCGGAGCACGGCACCACGCCGGTGGGGCTCGTCGCCGGGCCTGACGGGAACGTGTGGTTCGTGCTGCTGGGCGGCTCGTCCGGCGGCACGGGGACGTTCGCGAAGATCGCCGCCGACGGCGCCCTCGTGTGGTACCGCCTCACCACCGGCACCGCCAGCGGCGCGGGGCTCATCCACCTGGCGTGGAGCACGTCGGCGGAGGGAGAGCCGCTGCTCTGGCTGCTGGCGTCGTCCATCTCGAACATGATGCTGCCGAACGCGGTGGTGCGGGTGACGTTCCAGGACGACTACGGCGCCATCGCCACCCAGGAGACGGTCTCGCTCCCCACGCAGATGTGCATGTCGCACCGCGTGCTCCCGGTGGGCGGCAGCCTCTACGTGTCGGAGATGATGTCGTCGGTGATCGCGCACATCCCCGTGGCCCGGGCGTCCACCCCGCCCGTGGACGAGGCGTCGGACTACTACGCCGACTACGGCCTGGGCCAGCCCGCCTCGCACCTCGTCTACGCCGACCCGTACGGCCCCGCTTGATCCACGCGAACACGCGAAAGGCGCAGAGAGACTCGGTTGGTCTCTCTGCGCCTTTCGCGTCTCTGCGTGAGACGATCCGTTGCCGTTCCGTCAGTCCGCCAGGCGAAGATTGAGGATCGACCGCTGGTCGCGGACCTGCACCAGCAGCGACACCACCTGCCCCGGCCGCTTGCGCGCCATCGCCTGGCGGAAGGCGGCCACGTCGTTCACCGCCTGCCCGTCCACCGCCAGCACGCGGGTGCCGCGGCCGAGCCCGGCGCGCCCCGCGGGGCCGTACGGCTGCACGTCGGTGACGACGATGCCGCCGGGGTTGTTGGTATAGCCCAGCTGCCGGGCGATCTCGGGGGTGAGCGGCGCCACGGCCACGCCCAGCTTGCTGGCGCCCGTGTCGCTCGCGGGAGGCGCGGCGGTGCGCTGCGCCACCTGCTCGGGCTGCTCGGGGGGCGGCGCCTCGGAGAGCTGCACCCGCACCTGCCGGCGCGCGCCGTAGCGGATCACGCCGAGCGTCACCTGGTCGCCCGGGTGGTACGAGGCGACGATGCGCTGGAACTGCCCCACGTGCTGGATCGGCTTGGAATCGACCGCCACGATCACGTCGCCCTGCTGCACCCCGGCGCGGCGGGCGGGGCTGTTCTCCTGGAAGTCCTGCGCGACCACGCCCTGGATGCGGTCCAGCTTGAACACCTCCGCGTCTTCCGGCGTGACCTCGGTGATCGAGACGCCGAGCGCGGGGCGCCGCACCCGGCCGTAGCGCACCAGGTCGTCGGCCACGCGGCGGGCCAGGTCGATCGGCACCGCGAAGCCGTACCCCGAGTAGTAGCCGGTGGGCGAGGCGATGGCGCTGTTCACCCCCACCACCTCGCCGCGCAGGTTCACCAGCGGCCCGCCCGAGTTGCCGGGATTGATGGGGGCGTCGGTCTGGACGAAGTCCTCGATGGCCCAGCGGCTCCCCGAGCTCTGCTGCAGGATCGGCAGCGCGCGCCCCTTGGCGCTGATGATCCCCGAGGTCACGGTGGTGCCCAGGTCCAGCGGGTTGCCGATGGCCAGCACCCACTCGCCGATGCGCGCCGTCTCCGAGCTCCCCAGCCGCACGGTGGGGAGGCGGGCGGCGTCGACCTTGATCACGGCGATGTCGGTGAGCGGATCGGCGCCGATCACCCGCGCGTGCAGGTGACGGTTGTCCTGGAAGACCACGTCGATCTTGTCGGCGCCCTGGACCACGTGGTTGTTGGTGATGATGTAGCCGTCGGGCGTGGTGATGAACCCCGAGCCGCGCGCCTCCTGCGGCGCGTCGTCGTCGGGGACGCGGAACTGCGGGAAGAGGCGGCGCAGCTCCTCGGGCACCTGCTGCCCCCCCTCGCCCCCCGCGCCGCGCCCGCGGCGCTCGGTGTCGATGGAGACCACGGCCGGGGTGACCGACTCGGCGATGGAGATGAAGGCGTCGCTCAGGTCGGCGACGGGCTTCACGTCGCTCCGGGTGGGGGCCTGCTGGAGCACCGCGGCGTGGCCGCCGGGGGTCAGGTCGAGCCCCGAGGCCACCAGCACGCCGCCGGTGAAGGTGGCGGCGGCGACCCCGGCCAGCACGAGCTTGGAGTTCATGGGACTGCGTCGCAAAAGGTCCGGTGCGTTCGGGAGTTTTCCAATCGAAAGGTATCCACGCGGGCACGAACGCTCAAGTGCGGCCTTCGCCGCTAACCCGCGGCTAATCATCGATTTCAGCCAGAACAGAACATTTGACGCAGAGACGCAGAGGAACCGAGAGAACTGCGCCCTCTCGGTTCCTCCGCGTCTCTGCGTGGAATGGTCTGTTTGTTACTTGTTGTCGTCCACAATCTCGTAGTCGGCCTCGACCAAGTCGTCCTGCGGACGGGCACCGGCGCTGGTGGCGCCGACGAAGACGTGTCGCGCGGGCGGACCGAAGAGCAGGAAGCAAGCCGAAGGGTCGGTGTAGCGGGAGGTCACGCCAAAGCAAGTCATCTGAATCCGCCACCATGAAGTCCGGTCACCTCAGCAATTGCCCGGCGCTCATCGAGGAATTGCTTCCGTTCCTCGTCCCTATCCCAGTAAACGATCTGAATACGCGGAACACTCGCAAGTGCAGCCAATGCATAATCTTGAACCATGTTTGCGTTAGATGCCACGCGATTAACAATCGCAATCGGGTGCAAGGGCGGCAGCTCGGCGGCGTCAGTTTGAGCCGCCTGCACTACATCTGCCAAGATATAGTGCGATAGCATCGCATGATCGCGCGCCCTCACAAGCGTTTGAATTGAAAAATCGACATGCTCCATCACGTATCTATGCCCATTCTCCTGATAAAAATCGGCAGTATGCGGAACGGGGTTTAGCCCTTGCACTGGAACTCTAGGCCGGACTGGATGACGCACAAAGAGATTCTCGGAACTACTTGATGTTTCAAGAATACCGATTTTACGAAACTCGGTCACTAAGCGTCGTCCCAGATAGCCCCCTGTAAGTTCTCCGGAGGCCGCAGTCCCACTTACCCTCTCCACGCGCTCGGGCAAGACCAAGCGTGCGAAGAGGTGAGATGCAATCTCTTCAAGGCTTTGCTCTTGATCAGAATCGTATTCCCCACCATGTACAACCGCGAAAGCCTTACCCTTGTTTCGGATCAATCGCTCTAGTAAAAATGTGCGTGCATCTCCCTGCTCCCACCCACTACAAAGCAATCCAGTCCAGTGATCATGCCAGTCAAGATACAGATCCACATCGTTGAATATCTCAGACGGAATTCCAGCGATCCGAACTACACCAGCCTCGTCCTCCCCAAGGAAACGCCCCAGAATCCGGTTGTCACCAGCCACAAATACCCCGATATTCCTTGGCTCCTGCCGGAGCAAGTCAGGGGTATACTGAGCAAGAGCAAAGATCACGCGTTCCATTCTAAACTCCACTGAGCGATGCCGCGGAACTCGTGTCGATTAGCCTTCACTAGGTCCCTCAGAGTATCGCGCCGGGAACGTAGGAACTCAAGTCCGCGATCAGATAGAAGGCGCGGCAAGCCGAGTTCTACAGCTTCGGCCAGAATCTCTTGAAGAGCGTCATCACCCACGGCTTGAATTCGGTTGAGCCATTTGTCGAAATGAACGTCGGTCGCAATATGATCCAAGAGACAATGACGGTTGTGGTGAGGACGCTCCTTCGTTATCCCGAGTCTTCCAAGATGGATTTCCAACGAGTCCGCTTCTCGAAAAAGAGCGTGGCTGTGATCGAAAATATCCAGTCCGGCGCCCACGCCCTGACGACGGAAGCTCAGATTTTCTTCATGACGATCAGTGTTAGCAACCCAGATGTCAAACAGTAACACGCCGCTAACGGTGCTTGGTTCCCGTGATGCAACCAGAGAACAGTCCACGGGGGCTGAATTCTCACCCGATAGATTGAAGCTCGGCGAACAGAAATAAAGCTGCCGATCGCGAATCCGTGTACCAATGAACGAGGGTGGCACCGGCAGGCGAATCAGCTTAGCGAGCTCGCCACAGACATATTCGTTTACCACGTCGTACGGCGGCGGCGTCGAATTAGCCCGTTTCGCATACACATCCGCACTAGCCACCCACACATCAGAGGAGTTTACCTGGTCGCCAGGAATTGGCCGTAGCGCTCCACGCAACCTGTAGTATCGAACGGGCATCGATGCATCCTAGTGGCGCGTGCTCACTCTGGCGAACGATCCGCATGAGCAGAATTGTGCTTACGATCACTCTCCAGTTCCGATTTGAGCTTCAACAGCGCCTCAGCGCGGCTGCCGGCGAGTCGAGCCAAAGCACCTTGCCAACCTGCTGGCGGAGGTCGGTAGTTTCGTGTCGTCGGGTCCGCACGATTCCGGCGGATCGTGTTCGTTGAAACGCCCGTCGCTGTCGCGATCTCCTCGTCCGTAACGGCGCGCTTGAGCCGCTCCATCGCCTCCACGAAATTCATCTGCATGGGTATTGTTAAGATTGACAAATACGCCTTGGTCAACTATGTTAATACCCAAGCAGGGTAAGAACAAGGCTGGCCGCTCCTCCGCCAAGAAGACACGGCCAGCCCTCACACGGAACGACCCCAAGGCCGCCCGTTCACCAAAGCTACCCCTGCTGCGCGGCCAGGGTCAAGAGGATTGGAGATCGCCATGCGCACACCCCGAACATCCGCAGGCTCCGCTCCCACCCTCCGCGTACGGAAGGAGGCTCGCACATGATGCTGACGAGCCATGTCGGCGTCCCCACCTCGCCCATGCGGCTGCTGGAGATGCTGACGGACCGCTTCGGAGTCTTCGAGGCGCTGGCATACTCCACCATCAAGCTCAACCGCTGCACCAACGCCGACGAGCTCTCGATGGACCCGCAAGTCGCCGAAGCCGTGCTGGAGTTTGCTGACGACCTGCGCACCGCCCTCGCCACCTCCGACGCCTGGGCCGAAACCAAGGGCCTGATGTAGCCCTGTGGGGCCGCGGAATACTCCAGAAGCCCGGTCACCCGTTAAGGAAAGCGAGCGGCCCCGCCTCCAGCGAAGGAGGCGGGGCCGCGTCGTGTGATATGACTGCGAGCGCGGGACGGCTTACTTGTTGTCGTCCACGATCTCGTAGTCGGCCTCGACCACGTCGTCCTGCGGGCGGGCGCCGGCGCTGGCCGTCGCGTCGCCCTCGAAGCCGGCACCGGCGGTGGCGCCGCCGCTGAAGCCGGCATCGCCGCCCTCGGGCGTGGACTGCGCGGCGTAGATCTGTGCACCGGCCGCGCTGTAGGCCTGCTGCAGCGCCTCGGCGGCGTTGCGCACCTCGCTCACGTCGTCCTGCTTCAGCGCCTTCTTCGCGCGCTCCAGCGCCTCGTCCAGCGCGGTGCGGGTGGGGGCGTCGAGCTTCTCCTCCCACTCCTTCTTGTTCTTCTCCACGTCGTAGACCATGGAGTCGAGCTTGTTGCGCGCCTCTACCTGCTCACGCCGCTCCTTGTCCTCGCCGGCGTGGGCCTCGGCGTCCTTCACCATCTTGTCGATCTCCGCGTCCGTCAGCCCCGACGAGGCCTCGATGCGGATCTTCTGCTCCTTGTTGGTCGCCCGGTCCTTGGCCGACACGTGCAGGATGCCGTTGGCGTCGATGTCGAAGGTCACCTCCACCTGCGGCATGCCGCGCGGTGCGGGCGGGATCCCCGTGAGCTGGAATTTGCCGATGGTCTTGTTGTACATCGCCAGCTCGCGCTCGCCCTGCAGCACGTGGATCTCCACCGTGGTCTGGCTGTCCTCGGCGGTCGAGAACACCTCGCTCTTCTTGGTGGGGATGGTGGTGTTGCGCGGGATCAGCACGGTGAACACGCCGCCCAGCGTCTCGATCCCCAGCGAGAGCGGGGTCACGTCCAGCAGCAGCACGTCCTTCACGTCGCCGGCCAGCACGCCGCCCTGGATGGCGGCGCCCACGGCCACCACCTCGTCGGGGTTCACGCCGCGGTGCGGGTCCTTGCCGAAGAAGGCCTTCACCACCTCCTGGATCTTGGGGATGCGGGTCGAGCCGCCCACCAGGATCACCTCGTCGATCTCGCCCGGCTTGAGGCCGGCGTCGTCGAGCGCCTTCTGCATCGGCGGGATGGTGCGCTGCACCAGGTCGTCCACCAGCTGCTCGAACCTGGCGCGGGTGAGGGTGACGTTCAGGTGCTTGGGCCCCTCCTGCGTGGCGGTGATGAAGGGGAGGTTGATGTCGGTCGACGCGGTGGTCGACAGCTCCATCTTGGCCTTCTCCGCGGCCTCCTTCAGGCGCTGCAGCGCCATGGCGTCCTTGGAGAGGTCGATCCCCTGGTCCTTCTTGAACTCGTCCACCAGCCACTCGATCACGCGCTGGTCGAAGTCGTCGCCGCCCAGGTGCGTGTCGCCGTTGGTGGCCTTCACCTCGAAGACGCCCTCGCCCAGCTCCAGCACGGAGATGTCGTAGGTGCCGCCGCCCAGGTCGTAGACCGCGATCTTCTCGTCCTTCTTCTTGTCGAGCCCGTAGGCCAGCGCGGCCGCGGTGGGCTCGTTGATGATGCGCAGCACCTCGAGGCCGGCGACCTTGCCGGCGTCCTTGGTGGCCTGGCGCTGGGCGTCGTTGAAGTACGCGGGAACGGTGATCACCGCCTGCGTGACCGTGGTCCCCAGGTAGTCCTCGGCGGTCTGCTTCATCTTCTGCAGGATCATCGCCGAGATCTCGGGGGGCGTGAACGCCTTGTCGCCCACGTTCGGCACCTTCACCTGCGCCATCCCGCTGGGGCCGGAAACGACCTCGTAGGGAACGATCTTCTCCTCGCTCTTCACCTCGGCCTCCTTGCGGCCCATGAAGCGCTTGATGGAGAAGATGGTGTTCTTGGGGTTGGTGATCGCCTGGCGGCGGGCCACCTGCCCCACCAGCCGCTCGCCGTCCTTGGTGAACGCGACCACCGAGGGGGTGGTGCGGCCGCCTTCGGCGTTGGGGATGACGACGGGATCGCCGCCCTCCATCACGGCGACCACGGAGTTCGTGGTGCCCAGGTCGATCCCGATGACCTTCGCCATAGGGTGCTCCTTCAATTCGAGTGTTCAGGGTAGGTCGATACCGATGTCGCTGCCTACCGGGAGAGCAACGCACATGCCACGTATTTCCACAGTTTTTCCTGCGATTACGACAGGATTCCCGGGCGTCACCGCCATTTCGGCACAGCCATTTGACGCAGAGACGCAGAGGAACGGAGAGAACTTCAAAAGAAGAAAAAGGATGCACGGGAACGGAGCGAAGCCGGGCCCCTCGTTCCGCCTTCTCTCGGTTTCTCTGCGCCTCTGCGTCAAATGCCGTTACAACAGGTTGCGTCACCTGCGAGCAGGGGCTTACGATGGCCCGGCTTTTGATCGCTCGTGCAGCAGCTTTGCCGAAGTCCGGCCATCCAACGCGGAGACCACCTTGAGGACCCTCCTTCCCCGTGCGGCGCTGCTCGGCGCCGTCCTCGTCTCGGCGTGCGGGCCCGCCGCCGAGCCGATCGTAGCACCCGTGCCGCGCGGGGCCGCCGCCGACACCGCGCCCCGGCCGCTGCTGCAGCCGGTGCAGACCCCGCCCGAGTTCCAGCAGGCCATCCAGCGCGGCACCCGCAGCACCACCGGCGCCCCCGGCCCGCGCTACTGGCAGAACCGCGTGCGCTACACCATCGACGCCAGCGTCGTCCCCGACTCGGTGAAGGTCACCGGGCGCGAGCGCGTGGCCTTCTCCAACCGCTCCCCCGACGCGCTCCGCTTCGTGGTGCTGAACCTCTACCAGAACCTCTTCCGCCAGCTCACCGGCGGAATGCTGGTCACCCGGCTGGCGGTGCAGGGGCAGACGCTCCCCCGGCTGGTGGCCGCGCAGATCGAGCAGAACCTGGCGGGGGTGAACGTGACTCCCGGGTGGTTCGAGAACGGCACGCTGGGGCGCGTGTACCTGCCGCGCCCGCTGGCGCCGGGCGACAGCGCGGTGTTCGAGATCGACTGGAACTACCGCATCCCCCCGGCCACCGCGCCGCGCACCGGGTGGGAAGACGTGCTGGGCGGGCGGGTGCTGCAGGTGGCGCAGTGGTACCCGCAGATCGCCGTCTACGACGACGTGGTGGGCCCCGACGTGACCCCCTACACCGGCAACGCCGAGTTCTACACGGACTACGGCGACTTCGACTACTCCATCACCGCGCCGGCCGGGTGGCTGGTGGCGGGGACGGGAACGCTGCAGAACCCCGAGCAGGTGCTCACCCCCGAGGTGCGCCAGCGCCTCGCGCAGGCCATGCAGAGCGACACGCCGGTGCACGTGGTGGGGCACGAGGCCGGAAACATGGGCCAGGGAACGGTGGCGGGCACCAACGGCCGGGTGACCTGGCGCTTCAGCGCGCGCGACGTGCGCGACGTGGCCTGGGCCAGCTCCAACCGCTACAACTGGGACGCGACCCGCGGCGCCATCGCGCAGCCGGGGGGCGGCACCCGGACCATCCCCGTGTACGCCTTCTACCGCTCCGGCGCGCCCTTCTGGGACCGCGCGGTGCGCCACGGCGACCACGCCATCGAGTTCCTGAGCCGCGAGCAGGTGCCCTACCTCTACCCGCAGATCACGGTCACGGAAGGGCCCATCTACGGGATGGAGTACCCGATGATCGTGTTCGTGGGGCGGCCGGAGGCGAGCGAGAAGGAGCTCTACGCCGTGGTCGGCCACGAGGTGGGCCACGAGTGGTTCCCGATGATGGTGGGCGGCGACGAGGCGGTGGCCGCCTGGATGGACGAGGGGATCAACACCTACCAGGAGGCGCTGGCCTACAACGACTACTGGCGGGGGACGGACCACTGGCCGGAGTCGCGCGACCCCTACCTGGCGGTGGCCGGGCGCCGCGCCGACATGCCGCTGATGACCAACGCCGACCAGCTCGACAACGCCTCGCTGGGGGTCACCGGCTACTACAAGCCGGGGCTGGTGATGCGCGCGCTGCGGGCCACCCTGGGCGACTCGGTGTTCCACGCGGCGTTCCGCACCTACCAGCACGAGTGGCAGTTCAAGCACCCGTACCCCAGCGACTTCTTCAACACCTTCGAGCGGGTGGCGGGGCGCGACCTGGACTGGTTCTGGTACCCGTGGTTCTTCTCGCGCGGCACCTTCGACCAGGCGCTGGGCGCGGTGACACCCGGGGCGGGGAGCGTGTCGGTGACGGTGCGCGACCTGGGGCAGGTCCCCGGCCCGGCCTTCGTGGTGGTGACCACCGACGCGGGGGTGGTGCGGAAGACGGTGCCGGTGGAGCGTTTCCTGAACCCCTCCAACACGCGCTCGGTCACGGTGAGCATCCCCGTGCAGGGCCGCGTGACGCGGGTGGAGGTCGACCCGGAGCAGTTCTTCCCCGACGTCAATCGCCGCAACAACGTGTGGACGGGCCAGTAGGACCCCTCATCCCCCGGCCCCTTCTCCCGAACTGCCGGGAGAAGGGGGGAACGGCGGGGGATTGATCGGTCGATGAATCGCGCAGGGCGGCCTCAAGAGGGGCCGCCCTGCGCGCGATCGCCTCGGCCCAGTCCGCGCAGGCGGACTTCGTGCAGTTCTAGCTCTAGCGGCGGGTTTCCAACCCGCCGTCTCCCCAACCCATCGTGTTCGACTCCGCCGATGAGATGCATCCCGTGAGGAAGATCCTCCTGCTCGCCGCCCTCTCCGCCGCCGCCTGCGCGCCCGCCGTCCGCTCCGCCGCGCCGGCCGACGCGCCGCGGCAGCCGTCCGCCGACGGCGCGGTGCGCTGGAACCTGCGCCCGGTGCCGACCTCCGAGGCGTTCCGGCGCGGGCTGGCGGCGGGGACGCGCACGGAGACCGGCGCGCCGGGGCCGCGGTACTGGCAGCAGTCCGTGCGCTACCAGATCCGCGCGGAGCTCGACCCGGCGAGCACGCTGCTGCGCGGGAGCGAGCGCGTGGTCTACCACAACCGCTCGCCGGACACGCTGGGGGCCATCGTCCTCAACCTCTACCAGAACATCTACTCCGAGAGCGTGCCCCGGAACCGGCGCGCGCCGAACACCGGCGGCGTCACCCTGGAGCGCGTCGTGGTGCAGGGATCCGCGCTCACGGAGCAGCCGGCCGCGCGCATCGGGGTGATGCGGCAGGCGGAGCGGCCCGCCGCCGGCTACGCGGTGGAGGGCACGCTGGCGCGCCTGATGCTGCCCCGCCCGCTCGTGCCCGGCGACAGCGCGGTGCTGGAGATCGACTGGCACCACAAGGTCCCCCCCGCGCCCACCTTCCGCACCGCGTGGGAAGACGCGCTGGGCGCCCGCGCCTTCGTGGTGGGCCAGTGGTATCCCCAGGTCGCCACCTACGACGACGTCAACGGCTGGGACGCGACACCCTACCTGGGCGACGGCGAGTTCTACCTGGAGTACGGCGACTTCGACGTGGCGCTCACACTGCCAGCGGGGATGCTCGTCGGCGCGACGGGAACGCTGGCGAACGCGGCGGAGGTGCTGTCGCCCCAGGTGCGCGCGCGGCTGGCGCAGGCGGCGCGCTCGGACAGCGTGGTGCACGTCTACACGGCGGCGGACCGGGCCGCGGAGAGCCATCCGGCGGGGGCGAAGCAGACCTGGCGCTTCACCGCGCGGAACGTGCGCGACTTCGCCTTCGCCGCGTCGGACGGGTACGTGTGGGACGCGGCGCGGGCGACGATCCCCGGCGCGGGCGGAGAGCGCTCCATCCCCATCCACGCGCTCTACCGGCCGGGGGCGGCGGGATGGGACCGGGCGTGGCGGTACGGGCAGCACGCCATCGGCTACCTGAGCCGCCTCGTCACCCCGTACGTCTACGACCAGGCGACCATCGCGGAGGGGCCGATCGCGGGGATGGAGTACCCGATGCTCGTCTTCATCAACCGCGCGGGGTCGGCGGAGGACCTGCAGTCGGTGATCGCGCACGAGCTGGGGCACGAGTGGTTCCCGATGACGGTGGGCTCGGACGAGGCATCGTACGCGTGGATGGACGAGGGCGTGAACAGCTTCTACGAAGACCGGGCGCACGAGGACTTCTTCCCCGCCACACCGCCGGGCGGCTCCGTCAACTCCTACCTGCGCGTGGCCGGGCACGATGCCGAGGTGCCGCTGATGCGCCACACCGACCTGGTGTCGCCGTACGGCGCGCGCACCGTGGCGGCGTACACCAAGCCGGCCGCGGTGCTGCTCGCGCTGCGCGGCGTGCTGGGCGACAGCGTCTACAACCGCGCGATCCGCGAGTACGTGCGCGACTGGAGCTTCCGCCACCCGCAGCCGTGGGACTTCTTCGACACCTTCGAGCGGGTGGCCGGGCGCGACCTGGACTGGTTCTGGTACCCGTGGTTCTTCGAGACCGGCGTGCTGGACCAGTCGGTCGAGTCCGTGCGCGCGGTGCAGGGCGGCGTGGAGGTGGTGGTGCGCGACCGCGGCGACAACCCGATGCCCACCTGGGTGGCGGTGACCTCGGCGAACGGCACCGTGACCGAGCAGGAGGTGGAGATCGAAGGGTGGATCGGCGGCCGCGGCGCGCGGACGGCCACGCTCCTGGTCCCCACCCACGGCGGCGCCGCGACGAAGGTGGAGATCGACCCGCGCCGTCTCTTCCCCGACGTGAACCGGGCCAACAACGTCTGGACCGGTCCATAGACTGGAACCGGGTGCCGGCAGCAGGGGATATGCGCACGGGGCGGCCTCCACGATGGAGGCCGCCCCGTGCGTTCGGCGCCCGCGGCACCGACCATGTAGCGGCGGAATCAGGACGTGGGGGCGGACGGCGGCGAGTCCGCCGCGGCGGGGCCTTTGCCGGCGCGGAAGGTGTAGCCGATCATCAGCGCGTTGCGGACGTCGGCCCTGGCGCGGTACATCCGGTAGCGGGCGCTGAGTCCGCCTTTCCCGTGGAAGAGCTGGAGCGCCGGCTCCACGAACTCGCCCGCGTGGATCCGCACCCGCTCCAGGTTGCAGTCGAGGCACCGGTCGATGCTGCGGTCGGCGCCGATCAGGGTGTAGCCCACGTTCACGCCGAGGCGGAGGTCGGCGGCACGGCCGGGCGCAAGCGCGAGCGACGGGGTGTTGAGGCCGGCCACCAGGCTCCCCAACACGCCGCCGACGGCCGATTCCCTCTCGCCCGCGGTGGTGTTCTCGGTGAACGGCCGGCGGTCGCGAATGCCCACGATGCCGGCGTCCACGCCCAGGTTGAGCACGCGGTACGCCGTGATGCCGAAGTTGAACTGCGCGCCCCACATCCGGTCCGCGGTGCCCTGGGTTTCCGCGGCATCGGCATCCAGCGAGCCGGTGAACAGCTCCAGGCCGCCCCACCTCTCCAGCGGGGCCTGCTGCGCGGCGGCCGCCCGGCCGCCCGAGACGAGCACGCCGACAAGGACTGCGAGGATCTTGAACAGGCGCATGGCGAACGTCCTTTCACGGAATGGGTGGGATGATGAACGGTCGATCGTCGAACCGATGTCGGTGGCGCATCCCAGGCATCGCCTGGGCCACGCGGCGCCGAATTCCGTAAGCTGTTCGACGAGAATACGATGAGCCATCCCCGGGTCCAGTGCGGCAGGGCCGGAGGATGGGGCAGGGCCGCCCCGACTGGGACACGAAGTGGGGATCACCTCCGTGCCTCCGCGTCTCCGCGTGAGGGCCCTTCCGCTGCCGTTCGCCGTTCGGCATCTTGTCCCTTCCGGCGCATCCCCGTCCCACATCAACGCAGATCCGCAGATGACGACCCACCGGCTGGTCCGTGCCGCCGCGGCGTCCGCGCTCCTCCTCGCCGCGGCCTGCGGCGACCGCGACGCCGGCGCCAACCCCAGGGGCGGCGCCACCGCCGACAGCGCCGCGGGCGCGCCGCGCGACTCGGCGGCCGCCACGGCCTCGCCCGCCACCCCCGGCTCCAACGCGCAGGGCGACGTGCGCGACAACGCCCCGCCGCAGATCCGCGGGATCTACGTCAACGCCTACGCGGCCGGCTCGCGCACCCGCTTTCCGCAGCTGCTGAAGATGGCGGACGAGACGGAGGTCAACGCGTTCGTGGTGGACGTGAAGGACGAGAAGGGGATCCGCTACCACACCGACCTCCCCCTGCAGCACTCGCTGGAGCAGCCGGGCGAGGTCACCCTCCGCGACCTGAAGGCGCTGGTCGACACCATGCACGCGCACCACCTCTACGCCATGGCGCGCATCGTGGTGTTCAAGGACCCCATCCTCAGCAAGGCGAAGCCCGAGTGGAGCGTGAAGGCGCCGGGCGGCGGCCTCTGGCACGACAAGAAGGGGAACACCTGGGTGAGCCCGTGGGACCCGCACGTGTGGGACTACAACCTCGCCATCGCCGAGCAGGCGGCGCGCGCCGGGTTCGACGCCATCCAGTTCGACTACGTGCGGTTCGCCGAGCCGTACAAGAGCCTGCCGCCGCAGGTGCACCCGCTGGCCAGGGGGGCGCGCAGCGACGCCATCGCCGCCTTCCTGAACGAGGCCAAGCGCCGCCTGCACCCGCTGGGGGTGATGATCCAGGCCGACGTCTTCGGGCTGGTGCCCAACGACCCGGGCGACGTGGACATCGGGCAGCAGTGGGAGACGGTGGCGAGCACGGCGGACCACGTGAACCCCATGATGTACCCGTCGCACTACCTGCCCACGCACCTCCCCGGCGTGTCCAGGCCCGACCTGATGCCCTACCAGACGATCTTCAAGTCCGCCGGGATGGCGCGGCTGCGCAACGACCGGCTGCACGAGGTGGGGGTGACGCCGGCGCGGGTGAACGTGTGGCTGCAGGCGTTCAACGCCACCTGGCTGGGGCGCAACCACCAGGACTACGGCCCGCAGCAGCTGCGCGAGCAGAAGCAGGGCGTGTACGACGTGGGCTTCGAGGACTGGATCCTCTGGAACCCGGGGTCGCACTACGAGCAGGTGGCGGCGGGGTTCGAGCGCACCACCGTGTCGCGCCGCAAGCCGCAGTACACGCCCCCGGCCGACGTGCTGTCGACGGTGAACCTGTTCGACCGGCAGGGCGTGCGCACCGCGCGGGAGAAGGCGGCGCACCAGGCCCGCGGCCAGATCGCCGACCCGGCCGCCGCGCGGGCGGCCCGGCAGGGCGCGCCCGAGCCCAACACCCCGCCCTCGCGCGTGGTCCCCGGCCAGAACGCCCCCGCCGAGGCCGCGCCGAAGGCGGGAACGAGGCCGTAACGAGGCCGCAACGGGCGAATGAATTCGCGGCAACAACGGCCCGAAGTCCGCCTTCGCGGACTCGCTGCCGCGGTTTTCATCGCGCGGCATCGGCCGCAACGCTACCGCGGTCCAAGCTGCGGACAGCGCCGTTCGCGTCGGGTGCGCAGGGCGCCGATTCGCGCATCGCACGCAGCGGCCTCGAGTCCGCGAAGGCGGACTTCGGGCAGTTGTTGCTGCGGTTTCAACCGCCTGGCCGAGTAGGGCAGAGTAGGGCCGAGCCTGGCCGAGTGACGGCCCACACCGTTGATCCAATCATCCGAACCGAGCGACTTCGCCATGCGCACCACCCTCCGAACCGCACTCGCCGCCTCGGCGCTCCTCGCCGCGTGCGCCCCATCGACGCAGTCCTCCGCCCCGGGCGCGATGCCGGTGGGATCGGGGATGCAGCAGGCGCGCTGGGGGATGGTGATCCACGGCGGCGCGGGCACCATCTCGCGCGAGCAGATGACGCCCGAGCGCGAGGCGGCCTACCGCGCCAGCCTGGAGCGCGCGCTGCGGGCCGGGTACGCGGTGCTGCAGCGCGGCGGGCCCAGCCTGGACGCGGTGCAGGCCGCCATCAACGTGATGGAGGACGACTCGCTCTTCAACGCGGGGAAGGGTGCCGTGCTGAACGCCGAGGGGAACGCCGAGCTCGACGCGGCGATCATGAACGGCGCCACCCTGGCGGCGGGGTCCGTCGCGGGGATCCATCGCACGAAGAACCCCATCAACCTCGCCCGCGCGGTGATGGAGAAGAGCCCGCACGTGATGATGGTGGGCGACGGCGCCGAGCTCTTCGGCCGGCAGCAGGGGATCACGATGGTGGATCCGAGCTACTTCATCACCGCGCCCCGCCGTGCCTCGTGGGAGCGGCAGCGCGCCGCCGACAGCGTTCGCGCGGCGAGCGGGCGGGGGACGGCGATGGCGGAGCCGGCGTACTCGGTGCCCGACGAGCGCAAGTTCGGGACGGTGGGCGCGGTGGCGCTGGACCAGGCCGGCAACCTGGCGGCCGGGACCTCCACCGGCGGCACCCAGATGAAGCGCTACGGCCGCGTGGGCGACGCCCCCATCATCGGCGCGGGGACGTACGCCAACAACCGCTCCTGCGCCGTGTCGGCCACGGGCACGGGCGAGTACTTCATCCGCAACACCGTGGCGCACTCGATCTGCGCGCTGGTGGAGTACGCGCACCTGCCGCTGGCGCAGGCCGCCGACTCCATCGTGATGCGCCAGCTGGTGGCGCAGAACGGCGACGGCGGCGTGATCGCCATGGACCGGCAGGGAAACTGGGCGTGGCCCTTCAACACCAGCGGCATGTACCGCGGCCACATCGACGCCGCCGGCAACGTGCACATCGAGATCTTCAAGTAGCGGGGGCGCGGATGCGCGCCCGCGAAATCCTGGAGACCTGCGTCTACGCCCTCGACCTGGAGGCGGCGGAGGCGTTCTACACGCAGGTGCTGGGGCTGGAGCCAGTGGGGCGGGTGGAGGGGCGGCACGTGTTCTTCCGCTGCGGCGCGCGCGTCTTCCTGGTGTTCGACCCCGCGGCCACCATCGGCGGCGAGCGCATCCCCGGGCACGGCGCGCAGGGGCCGGGGCACGTCGCCTTCGCGGTGACCGCGGGCGAGCTGGAGGGGTGGCGCGCGCACCTGGCCGCGAAAGGGGTGGCGATCGAGCAGGAAGTCGAGTGGCCGGGCGGAGGTCAGTCCATCTACTTCCGCGACCCGGCCGGGAACAGCGTGGAGCTCGGCACGCCCGCCATCTGGGCGATCGACGACAAGGAGACCTTCGGAGCCGCCTGAGGATTTCGGCGGCTCTCTCCGCGTCTCTGCATGATCGTCTTTTCTACGCCCGAACGGTGCCCCCGTTGATGAGCGCGGCCACCGTGGTCAGCGCGTACCACGCCAGGAAGAGCGTCCCCGCGAAGAGCGCCGCCAGCAGCAGGAAGGTCAGCAGCACGACCAGGGCGCTGGAGCGCCGCGCGGCCCCGGGCGCGTCGATGGCGCGGTGCAGGAGGCGGATGTTGCGCACGTTCGCCTTCCACCCCGCGTCGAACAGGTCGCCGAGAAAGGGAATGGCGCCGACCACCGTCTCGATCGCGATGTTCAGGAGCATCCTCACGATCACGGTGAAGCCGGCGCCCAGCCGCGCCCCCTCCAGCACGATCCAGCCCGACAGCACCGCCCCGGCCGCGTCGCCGACCCCCGGCACCAGCCCGATCACCGCGTCCAGCCCGAAGCGCATCCCCGTACCCGGCACGGGGATGGAGTTGTCGAGCAGGTGCGCCAGCGCGTCCACGCGCCGCATCGCCGCCTCCCGCTTCTCTTCGCGCGCCAGCTCGGTCGTCGCCACGCCGCCTCCCGTCGGTTGATTGCCGGCGCTCCCCTCACGCACGCCGCGCGCCGCGGGGCCAGCACTTAGCACTTAGCACTTAGCACTTAGCACTTAGCACTTAGCACTTAGCACTTAGCACTTAGCTCCCCCCGCGCCTTGCATCCCCGCGCGGCCGGGGCGATGTTGCGCCCGGACCCCTCACCGGAACGGCGATGAAAGCACAGCTCACCACCGCGCTCGCCGCGGCGCTGCTCGCGCCCGCCGCCGCGCGGGCGCAGCGCCCCGCGTACTTCCAGCAGGGCGTGGACTACCGCATCGAGGCGCGGCTCGACGAGTCGACCCACGTTCTCCACGGCCGGGCGCGGCTGCGCTACGTCAACCACTCGCGCGCCACGCTCGACTCCATCTACCTCCACCAGCACCTCAACGCCTTCCGCCCCAACAGCCTGTGGGCGCGCCGCGAGCTGCAGTTCGGCCAGCGGCGCTTCCAGGACCTGGGGCCCGACGACCACGCGTTCGAGCGCTTCACCTCCGTCACGGTAAACGGGCAGTCGGCGCGCCCCGTCTATCCGCTCGCGCCCGACTCCACGGTGGCGGCGATCGCGCTGCCGCGGCGGCTCGCGCCCGGCGACACGGTGACGCTGCTGATGGACTGGGACGCGCGCCTGGCCACCGTCCCCCGCCGCCAGGGGCGCGCGGGGCGGCACTACGACTTCGCGCAGTGGTACCCGCGCGTCGCCGTCTACGACCAGTTCGGCTGGGAGGCGCACCCGCTCCTCCCGCAGGGCGAGTTCTACGGCGAGTTCGCCACCTACGACGTGACCCTCGAGGTCGCCGCGGACCAGGTGATCGGCGCCACCGGCATCGCCGTCGCGGGCGACCCCGGCTACGAGGTCACGCAGGCCGACCGGCTGGTCTACCGGCGCGGTTCCGGGGTGCCGCTGCAGCTCCTCACCGGCACGCCGCCGGCGGGGCGCAAGTGGGTGCGCTTCCACGCGGAAGACGTGCACCACTTCGCCTGGTCCATCGACCCCCGCTACCAGCACGATCGCGTCACGCGCCTGGAGATGAGCGAGGCGAGCCCCGGCGCGCGCACCCTCCCCACCATCCACGTCCTCTACCTCCCCGAAGACACGGCGTGGGCGAGGAACGTGGCCGCGCGCCGCACCTGGGAGGCGCTCACCTGGCTGGGCGGGAAGATGTCGCCGTACCCGTGGCCGCAGCTCACCAACCTGCACCGGCTCGACGGCGGGGGGACGGAGTTCCCCATGGTGATCATGAACGCGAACGCCGCCGAGGGGCTGATCGTGCACGAGACCGGGCACCAGTGGGTGCACGGGATCCTGGCGAGCAACGAGTGGAAGGAGGGATGGCTGGACGAGGGGTTCAGCTCCTTCCTCACCAACTGGTACTTCGAGGAGAAGAACCACGCCGCCGGCAACGACACCGCGGACGTGTGGCGCTCGACCATGCAGGGGCTGGAGCGGCTGGAGCGGACGGACTCGGTGCAGCCGATCGCGCTGCGATCGGAGGCGTTCACCAACTTCCGCATCTACAACGCGATGACGTACACCAAGCCGTCGGCGGTGCTGCGGATGCTGCGCGAGTACCTGGGCACGCCGACGATGGAGCGGGTGCTGCACGAGTACGCGCGCCGCTACCAGTTCAAGCACGTCACGGGGGAGGACTTCCGCCACGTGGCCGAGGAGGTGAGCGGGCGGCCGCTCGGCTGGTTCTGGGACCAGTGGATCAACCGCACCGACAAGCTCGACTACTCGGTGGCGAGCGCCACCTCCCGCCGGCTCGCGAGCGGCCGCTGGAGCACCACGGTGGTGGTGCAGCGCGCCGGCCAGGCCTGGATGCCGGTGGACGTGCGGGTGGGCGACGTCACGCGGCGCCTCGCCTCGCGCGCGCGCCGCCAGACCCTCGTCGTCACCACCGCCACCAAGCCGGCGGAGGTGCTGGTCGACCCGAAGTGGATCCTGATCGACTACGACCGGGCCAACAATCGAGCCGCGGTGCCGTAGCCGCGAGATTGGTGCAGATGCACGAAGGCCGGCGCACGTAAGATGCGCCGGCCTTTCTCGTTGCTTCTGATCGCGATCAAGAGGATCATGCAGCCAGAACCGGGTGGTCGATTCTCCGTGATGCGAACTGCAGGGCGGCGGTGATGTCCTCGGCCTCGAGATCAGGGAATTCCTCGAGCGCCTCTGCGCGCGAGAGGCCGTTTGCGAGGAGATCCAGCACATCGCTGACACGAATGCGCATCCCGCGGATGCACGGCCGTCCTCCGCACTTTCCCTGCTCCACCGTGATGTGCTCGAAGATCTCAGCCACGTCGATTCCGGTGAGTGTGCAGCTCACGCATCCGCCAACTGCTGCCTGGCGCGCGCCTTGGCAAGCCGCATCAGGTGCTCGATCTCCACGAAGTGATCGAGCTCCGACGATTCGTCACGGCTGAGCCCGGTCGTCTTCTCGCGGCTCAAGAGCTCACTGACCCGGCTCTGCGTCTGTGCCGACGGCCGGAAGGCGATGAGCTTGGCCGGCGCCGTGTTGGCGGCGATGAAGTCGACGAGCTCCTCGTAGGCGCGCACGGGACGCATGCTGTTGTCGCTCCGCTCCAGGGGATCTGAGACAGCCCGAACCACGTCCTCGAAGATAATCGAATTCTCGCCGCTGTCCAGTATGTTCATTTGCATCTATTTTGGCGGCCGAGCTCACCCGCCCATCGTCTTCCAGTACACGCCGAGGAGGATGATGCCGAAGACGATGCGGTACCAGGCGAAGCCGCGGAAGCTGTTGTGGGCCACGAAGCGCAGCAGCCAGCGGATCACCAGCAGCGCCGAGACGAACGAGACGATGAAGCCCACGGCGAACACCGGCGCGTCGGCGCCCGAGAGGCCGTGGCGGGCCTTGAAGAGGTCGTAGAGCGTCGCGGCGAACATCACCGGGATGGCGAGGAAGAAGCTGAACTCCGTGGCGGCCACGCGGCTCAGCCCCAGCGACAGCCCGCCCATGATGGTGGCGCCCGACCGCGACGTGCCGGGGATCAGCGACAGGAGCTGCGCGAGCCCCACGCCGAGCGCCTCCTTCGGCCGCACGTCGTCTACCGTGGGGGTGGTCACCGGCCGGTGCCAGGCCTCGATCAGCAGGATGAGGATGCCGCCGACCACCAGCGCGACCGCGACGGTCACCGGGTTGAACAGCTTCTCCTTGATGAAGTCGTGCGCCAGGAACCCCACGATTGCCGCGGGGAGAAAGGCGATCACCAGGTTCAGGATCAGCCGCCGCGAGCTGCGGTCGCTCGGCGCCGTGCGCACCACGCCGAAGATCTTCGCGCGGTAGAGCCACACCACCGCCAGGATCGCCCCCAGCTGGATGAAGACGTCGAAGGTCTCCGCGGCGTGCCAGGCGTCGAAGCCCAGCCAGTCTCCCGCCAGGATCAGGTGCCCGGTCGACGAGACGGGGATGAACTCCGTCGCCCCCTCCACCAGCCCCATCACGGCCGCCTTCAGCAGCAGGCTCAGGTCCACGCGGTCCGTCCGTTCTCGTCTTCGGGTTCAAAGGAAATTCAACCACGGAACTTCAACGACGGCTTTGGGCGTGTCCCTCGCTGCGCTCGGGCCGGGCTGCGCGCGCGGTAGGGCACGGTACGACGGTGCCCAACCGCGCCGAACTCGCGCCCGATCCTCCCGCGCGGGTCGAGATCCGTTCGGCGCCCGGAGGCCGCTCCTTCCCTGACCCGGCGGCGTGCAGTCCGCGAAGGCGGACTTCGTGTGGTTCCAACCCGGATTTCCAATCCGGTACCATGACCGTCCGCCGGCCCGTCGACCGCCCCGCGTCGCCTCGCTCACTCCGCCAGCCTCGGCCGCCTCCGCACCGCCGCCAGCCCCGTCCCCACCGCGAGCGTCACCGCGGAGCCCAGGAGCGAGAACCAGAGGCTGTCCACCACCTTCGGCATCCAGCCGAACTGCTGCGCCGCCCAGAGCAAGGCCATCAGCGCGATGGCAACCGCCATGCCCGCGACCGCGTCCGGCGCCGTCGCGCGCCTCGAGAAGCGCCCCAGCAGGAAGCCGCCGAGGAGGCCGCCGTAGGTGAAGCTGGCGATCTGCAGCGCCACCAGCACCACCGGCGTTCCCTGCTGCGCGAGCTGGAAGAGCATCGCCGCGCCGATCAGCAGCACCGCGGCGACCAGCGTGAGGCCGCGGCCGACCTTCATCAGGTGCGCCTCGTCGGTGCGGCCGGTGAGCGGGGCGTAGAGGTCGTGCGTGGCGGCCGACGCCAGCGAGTTGAGCGACGACGAGATGGTGCTCATCGCCGCCGCCAGGATCGCCGCGATCACCAGCCCCGTCATTCCCGGCGGGAGCTGCTCCACGATGAAGGTGGGGAAGATCTCGTCCGGCGTGGCGAACGCGCGGCCCCGGTAGAAGGCGAAGAGCCCCAGCCCCACGCAGAGGAAGAGCGCGAACTGGCCGAAGACGACCAGGCCGCTCGTCACCAGCGCCCGGCGCGCGTCGCCCAGCGAGCGCGAGGCGAGCAGGCGCTGCACGATCAGGTGGTCGACGCCGTGCGAGGCCATCGACAGGAACGCGCCCCCGACCACGCCCGTGAGCAGCCAGCTGGCGTTCGCGAAGCCGCCCACGGGGTGCACCACCCGCAGCTTCTCCGGCGCGGCGGCGGCGATCCCGCTCCAGCCTCCCGGCACCAGCCGCGTCAGCACCCAGAGCGCCGCGATGCCGCCGACCAGGTAGACGAAGAGCTGCACCACGTCCACCCACACCACCGCGCGCAGCCCGCCGTACCAGGTGTAGACCACGGTGAAGGCGCCCGTCAGCAGGATCGCCTCCCAGTACGGCAGCCCGGTGATCAGGTGGATGGGGATCGCCGTGGCGAACACCCGCACGCCGTCGGCGAGAATGCGCGTCACCAGGAAGACGACCGAGGCGAAGCGGCGCGTCCCCGGGCCGAAGCGGCGCTCCAGCAGCGCGTACGCCGTCAGCGTCTCGCCGCGGAAGTAGCCGGGCAGGAGGAGCGCGGCGACGGCCACGCGGCCGATCACGTAGCCGGCGGCGAGCTGCAGCATCCAGAAGTCGCTGCCGTACGCCGTCGCCGGCACGCTGATGAAGGTGAGCGCGCTCGTCTCCGTCGCCACCACCGAGAAGCAGATCGCCCACCAGGGGATGGTGCGGTCGGCCAGGAAGTAGTCGCGCGCGTCCTTCTGCCGGCGCCCCAGCAGCGTCCCCATCGCGGTGACGCCGACCAGGTAGGCGAGGAGGACGACCCAGTCCAGCGCGGCGAACCCGTGGCTCATCAGCTGTCGCTCGGGGACCGGCCCGGCATTCGTCTCACGCAGAGCCGCGGAGAAGGAAGAGAGAAGGGCAAAACGAAGGGACACGGGTGGATGTTCGAATAGATCATCCCCGGGCTTCCGCTGCAACCGGCGCCCGGTCCGGCGGTTGCAGAACGCGCAGGCTTACGCGGCGAACGACGGAGAGATCATGGGATTGTCGGCGGTTGCGCGAATCTGCTCGGGAGCTGGGCTGCTGCTCTGCCTCGGCTGCCCGGGCCCGGCGCCGAGCGCGGCGCCAGCGAACGGGCTGCGGCCGGCGGAGATGCGCGCGCTGGAGCGGCTGGTGGCGCAGCGGGTGGCGCGGGGGCGCGCGGCATGGCGGACGCGCAACCCGTCGCTGCTCGTCGCCGGGCCCGACGCGGCCGTGGGGGCGCGGCGGCCGGACGGCACGCCCATCACCAACGCCGAGATCCGCGCCGACCTCGCGCGCCGCATGGCCGGCGTGGTGCGGCTCGACACGCTGAGCGAGGTGATCACCGGCGTCCGCGCCGCCGGCGACAGCGTGGAAGTCACCACCCGCCAGCGCTTCGTGCGCCTGGTTCAGGTGGAGGGCGCCCAGCGGGTGCGCGTGAGCGGCGTCACGCACCGCCAGTGGTTCCGCCGCGAGCGGGGCGCCTGGGTCGCCGTGAGCCCGCTGCAGGAATCCGATCAGGAGGCCTACTGGGCGGACGAGCGGCCGCGAGCCCAGTAGTCAGTCGAACTCCATAAACAGCGCCTCACGCGGAGACGCAGAGCCGCGGAGAGACGCGGCCGGTTCCCGAATCGTTTGAGGACGAACGAAATGATCGTGCGCTCGCTGGTCGTCGCCGCGTGGCTCGCGGCCGCGGTGTGCCTGCCGGCTCGCGCGCAGCAGCCTCGGGGGCGCGTGCGCCCGCCGCGCGCGCTGCTGGAGCGGCTGATGGCGGACGTGGACGATCCCATCGAGCTCGACTGGTCTGGAATCGACTCGCTCGCGACGCGGATCACCGTGATGCGGCGAGACTTCAACGACGACGGTGTCCGCGAATGGGTGGTGGAGGCGACGAGCACCTGTGGCTCGAACTGCATGCGGTGGATCTACCGCAGGCTGCCGGGCGGGCGGTTCGTGCAGGTGTACGCGGACGGCGGCACCGGGATCGAGATGCTCGCCGCGCGCTCGCACGGCTGGCACAACGTCCGCGAGCACTGGCACATGTCGTGTTGCAGCGGGCCGACGTCGACGTACGTGTTCGACGGCCGCCGCTACCAGTGGCGCGACACGCGATACGAGGTGAGCGACTCCGCCGGCGAGCCCCGCACCACGTACCACGTCTACCTCACGCCGCCGGAGGAGCCCGGCCCGCAGCGGCTGGTGCTCGACCCATTCAACGTGGGCGGCGGGCTGTGGATCTCCGCGCGCTACGACATCTGCCGCGCGGGGCGCGTGCGCACTGACGTGTGCGGCGCGCCGCGGCTGGTCCTCTCGTCCGCGCGGCTGCCGGCGGGGCGCGTGTGCGTGCGCATGGTCGCGGCGGTCACACGCACGGAATCCCGCTCGCGCGCGAGCAGCGCCTGGTGCGGCGTCACCTCGCCCGACCCGGGGGCGCGGGGGCGCCGGCGCCTGGTGGTGCGCCCGTCGCGCGAAGCCTGGGCGCGCCTGCGGCAGTACCAGGACGTGGAGATGATCGGCCCCGGCCTCCCCGGCAAGCTCCAGACGGAGGAGGCAAACGGCCTCGGGGCCTTCGCCGGCACCCTGGAGGAGCACTACTGGCTCCCGTGCGTCGTGGACTACGGATGCACGGAGAGAGACGGACGGTGAACAAAACAGAGGCGCAGAGAGCTTGGTGGTTCCTCTCTGCGCCTCTGCGTCTCTGCCTGATATGAGATCAGCTGTTCATTCGTCGAGCACAGCCCCCATCGCCGCCCGCAGAGCCGCGGCGTCACCAGTTGCAACAAGAGTGAGGCCCTCGCGCGGGCCCAGGCCGCAGGCAGGCGTCGCGACGACCGGAACCCCGCTCGCGAGCGCCTCGAGCAACCTGCGCGGCCGGTTCTCCACGAAGGCGGGGAAGACCACCAGGTCGGCGGCGTCCAGCCAGTGCTCCCCTGGCGCGGCGAGCTGTACGCTATCCCAGAAGCCGGGTCCTTCCAGCCGCGATCCCATCGCTACCAGCTCCACGTCCATCCCCGAAATCGCCTCACGCAGCTCGTAAGCACCCTTCCGCCCGGCCGTCGGACCGGGGAAGACGATCCGCGGATGCGCGCCCGGGTTCGGCAGCCGTGTACGCGGCGTTGCGGGTGCCCACTCCAGCAGCTCGGCCCTGCCGGGGAAGAGCGCGGCGACGTCGTGGTGCGGCGTGACGATTCGCCGAGCGCACGCCAGCGCTTCGGCCTCGTCGCGCAGGAGCGCCTCATCCGCGCGGAAGTCGGCGAGCGTGGGGCTCTCGGGGTGCAGGCGAGCGGCGGCGTCGAGGCGGGCGTGCAACTCGGCCATCGGCGGCGCCGTCATCAGCACGTCGAAGGTGCGCCCGGCCAGGTGCCCGGCGCGCCAGAGGAAGGGCAGGAGGTTCTGCGCCACCACCACGTGCGTCACGTCGTAGCGCAGGAGCGGCGCGTAGCTCTCCGCCAGCGCCGCCGACGCGGCCAGGAGCGCGCGCTGCCGGGCCGCACCCTGCGCCGCCAGCCGCCGCGAGCGCCATGCGCGCGCCAGCGTCACCCGCCAACTCTGGTGGACGCGCGCGGCGCCCTCCATCGTCCACGCGTACGCCGGCTTCCGGAAGCGCCGGCCGTCGAGCGGGATCCCCAGCACGTCGCCCGCGCGACGGATGCCGACGAGGTGGCGGTCGAGCTCCGGCCACCGCTCGTCCACCAGGTGCGCCGCACGTCCCACGGGCATCGGCGGGACGTCCTCGTGCCGGAAGCAGTCGTCCTCGCCGCAGCTTGCGCAGCTCCGCGGGCCGGCGCCCAACACGCGAAGCACGCGCACCCGTCCGGGCACGTCGGCGGGTGTGTGGCCGGCGGATGTGTGATCGGCGGGACGCGGACCGCGCAGGCGGACGGTCAGCGTGCGGGCGTCCATGCGCGCCTCGATGCGGAACGGCCGCGGCGAGCGGAAGCGCAGGTCCACGTAGTTCCAGAAGACGGTGGCGTCGCGCCCGGACTCGGCCTGCGAGTTGGGCACGGAGCGGCTGTGCGCGTGCCGCTCGATGATCTCGAACCCTGCCCGCAGCGCCGCGTCGTAAAGCGCGTTGGAAAGCTGGCAGAGCCCGCCGCCGACGGAGGGAATCAGGCACCCCTCGCGCAGCTCGCGCCCGGGGACGAACCCCCGCAGACGCGAGGTCCGGCCCACCTGCGCCCAGAACCCGAACACCGCGCCCGCCGGCACCTCTACGCCATCGACGCCGCGGATCGCCAGCCGAAGGTTGTGCACCTTCCCCGCGACCAGCGGCAGCTCGGCGGGATCATCCTCCGTCCACAGCTCGCTCACCGACTCGGCCAGCACGGGTGCGTCCGCAAGCGCCGCCGCGCGCAGGTAGCGCCGCGGGGCCGCCCGCACGTCGCTCACCGCCCGCCGCAGCCGATGCACCACCGCCTTCGCGTGGAAGACGAGCGCACCCGTGCGGGAATGGCGCGCATCAGGCCTCCGGGTCGCAGGAGGGTCAGGAGCAGGAAGGAGGAGGAGATTACTGGCGGTCATGCAGGATTCCAACGGGGGGGCGTACTATGGATCCGTCAACAACGTCTCACGCAGAGCCGCAGAGACGCGGGAGAGGCTGCCGCGGCTCTCTGCGGCTCTGTGTCTCTGCGTGAGATCGCCGTAAACCCTTCCAGCGCGTCACTCTCCCGCGCTGGCGTCCTTCCGCAGCACGTAAGCGCGGCACGCGTTGCCGAGCAGGCGCGCGAGGCGGCGCCGCCCGGTGATCGAGGTGCCGGGTGCCACCGCCAGGCCGGTGTAGAAGACGCGGTTCGGCCGCTCCTCGACCACCCGGAACCCCGCATCGGCGAAGACGCGCCGCCAGCGCCGGGCGCTGAAGTAGTGGAGCTCCGCAATCGCGCTGGGATAGGCGCCGTGCGGCGCGAACGGCATCGCCAGGGCGCTGCGCACCATCCCCGCCCACCCCCGCCGCCGCGCCGCCTCTCCCGGCGAGGTCTGCTCGACCATCCCCGGCGTGAAGCGCTGGAGCCCCAGCGCCTGCTTCAGCGCGTACGGCGGGACCGCCGCGCTGTTCCAGAAGCGCCAGGCCGCCGTGGGCACGATGTGCACGGCGACGCCGTCCGGCCGCAGCACGCGCCGCGTGTCGCGCAGCAGACGCCCGACGTCCGGCACGTGCTCGAGCGTGTTCGAGGAAAAGACCACGTCGACCGACGCGTCGGGCGCCGGGATGTTGTAGCCGTCGTAGTCCTGCACCGGGTGGAAGAGGCGGTAGGGCTTGTGGCGGTCCGCCAGGTCGATGGAGAGCACGTCGGACCCGAGCGCGGCGATCTGCGCCGCCTGGTACCCGGTGCCCCCGCCCAGCTCCAACACGCGGGCGCCCGGCTTGAACCACTCCCGGACCAGGTCGAACTCCGCCGCGCGGATTCGCTCGAGCAGGTTGTGCGCGCCGTCCTTCTCCTCGACCGCCGTGCCGCTGCCAGTCAACTCGTCGATCCCTTCCATTTAGTGCACCACCTCGATCCAGGAGAACGTTCCAGGGGAACCGCACTGCGGCCGCGAGACGGCCGTCCGACGCGCCATCAGCCGGGAAAAGTACGCCGAGCGACCGGTCGTCGTCTACAGACCGGCCGCAGCGATGGCGTGATGGAGGCGAGGAGCGCGCCGAACGGCAGGCGCCCCGCCGCGGACGCGTCCGCAGGTTCCAAGCCGCGTGCGGCTCACCATCGGGATGGTCACCAATCGACGAGGGAGTTGAGCGTTGCTGATGAAGTTCACACCGCGAGGGGATCGATCCGCTTGACGCGACTCAGACGCGCCGCGTACTCCAGCACGGCGAGAATGTCTTCCGCCTCCAGGTCCGGGTAGTCCGCAAGGATCTCATCGTGCGTCATCCCGGAGCTGAGCAACTCGAGGATCATCTCCACGGGATATCGCAGACCGCGGACGGTGGGTTTGCCGTGGCAGATCGCCGGGTTGATCGTGATCCGATCTCTGAACGTGCTCATTGCCTTGCGCCGCGGACTTTGAAGATCATCCGCCGCGCGTCGGCGAGCGTTTTCGGAAACCCTCATGGGAGCTGCTCGAGATCCGCCAGGTCCTTGAACCGCCCGCTCGCCCGCTTGTTCTTCTTCAGGTTCACGACATCAATGAGTGAAACTTCGACGCCATCGATGACTGTCTCGATCCGATCAGCATAACAATCATCGAAATTCACGCCCGAGATCGTCGTCAAGATCTCAATGCGAATGGGGGTGTTGCCCATTCGGACGATGTTCTCACGCCGAAGGAACATCTCCCGAGTGAGCTCGTGCGTCCCGAACCCGAACTCCCGAAGAGCTGCGACAATCCGGTCAGCGTTCGCAGGCTCCAGGGCCACCCAGATATCGAGATCTCCTGTTGCTCGTGGATTGCCGTAGTAGATCACAGCATAACCGCCGATGAGCAGATATCTAACTCCATGTGACCTGAGCAACTTCAAGAACTCTTTGAAGTCGCTCGGTAGCTCGATGTCCATAGTTGATCCGGCGGAGGAGTTCGGCGTGACGGAGGCGCTCTGCGGGCGTGCGCGAGAGCCAGTACTCGCGCTCCGCGGAATCATCATCGAACCCATCGATGACCGAAAACACCGTACGGTCTACGCGTGGTTCGATCCAGTCAGAGTTGCTCATCTGCTCCTCAGCGCTGCGGAAGATCTCCCTGCATTCCTTATACACCGGTACATGGGTCCCGGTCGCCTCAATCCCCCGCGAACGCGGTGGCGACGAAGGGCGTCTCGCTCGTGATCATCGGGCGGCGGCGGGAGAGGATCAGCCGCCACTGGGTGATGGAGGCGATCAGCACCATCACCACCACGGCCATGAAGACCAGCGCGACCACGGCGTCCATGCGGTCGTTGAAGAGCATCCGCTGCGCGTCGGCGATGGTCTTGGCGCCGGCGGGGAGGGCGCCGCTGGCGAGCTTGGCGCGGATGGCGCCGGCGTGGGCCAGGAAGCCGAGCTTGGGGTCGGGCGAGAACACCTTCTGCCACCCGGCGGTGAAGGTCACCGCGGCCAGCCACGCGAGCGGCGCCACGGTGACCCAGGCGAAGCGCGCCTTCCCCATCTTGATCAGCACCGTGGTGCCCACGCAGAGCGCGATCGCCGCCAGGAGCTGGTTGCTGATGCCGAAGAGCGGCCAGAGCGAGTTGATCCCCCCGAGCGGGTCCACCACGCCCTGGTAGAGGAAGTATCCCCAGAACGCCACCATCAGCCCGCTGCTGAGCACGATCGACGGGTACCACGAGGTGCGCCCCAGCGGCTTCCAGACGTGCCCCAGCAGTTCCTGCAGCATGAAGCGCCCGACGCGCGTCCCCGTGTCGATGGTGGTGAGGATGAAGAGCGCCTCGAACATGATGGCGAAGTGGTACCACACCGCCGCCAGCCCGCTCCCGCCCAGCACCCCCGAGAAGATCTGCGACATCCCCACCGCCAGCGAGGGCGCGCCGCCGGTGCGGGCCAGCAGCGTCTGCTCGCCCACGCGCTGCGCCAGCGCCTGCATGTCGGCCGGGGTCACGGCGAAGCCCCAGGCGGCGATGGTGCGCGTGGCCTCGGCCACGGTGCCGCCCACCACGCCCGCCGGCGAGTTGATGGCGAAGTAGATGCCGGGCTCCAGGATCCCCGCGGCCACCATCGCCATCACCCCCACGAAGCTCTCCATCAGCATGGCGCCGTAGCCCACGAAGCGCGCGTCGCCCTCGCGCGTGAGCATCTTCGGCGTGGTGCCCGACGAGACCAGCGCGTGGAAGCCGCTGATGGCCCCGCACGCCACGGTGATGAAGGCGAAGGGGAAGAGCTTCCCCGCGAACACCGGCCCGGTGCCGTCGACGAAGCGGGTGAGCGCCGGCATGTGCATCTCCGGCAGGCTCACCAGGATGCCGGCGGCGAGCGCCAGGATGGTCCCGATCTTCAGGAAGGTCGACAGGTAGTCGCGCGGGCAGAGGAGCACCCAGACGGGGAGGACGGAGGCGATGAAGCCGTAGCCCATCAGCAGCCAGACCAGCGTCTTCCCCTCCACGGTGAAGAGCGCCGCCAGCGCGGGGTTCTCGGCCACCCACTTCCCCCCGACGGTGGCGAGGAGCACCAGCACCACCCCGATCGCCGACGCCTCGCCCACGTGCTTCGGGCGGAAGGAATGCATCCACCACCCCATCAGCAGGGCGATGGGAATGGTGCAGGCGATGGTGAACATCCCCCACGGGCTGTGCTTGAGCGCGTTCACCACGATCAGCGCGAGCACCGCCAGCAGGATCCCCATGATGGCGAGCACCGCCACCATCGCGGTGAAGCCGGCCACGGAGTTGATCTCCTCGCGCGCCATCTGCCCCAGGCTCTTGCCGTCGCGGCGCATGCTGGCGAAGAGGATGATGAAGTCCTGCACCGCCCCCGCCAGCACCACGCCGATGATCAGCCAGAGTGTTCCCGGGAGGTAGCCGAACTGCGCCGCGAGCACCGGCCCCACCAGCGGCCCCGCCCCGGCGATCGCGGCGAAGTGGTGCCCGAAGAGCACCCAGCGGTTGGTGGGGACGAAGTCGACGCCGTTCTCCAGCCGCTCCGCCGGCGTGGCGCGCCGGTCGTCGAGCGCGAAGACGCGCCGGGCCAGGAAGCGCGAGTAGAAGCGGTACGCCACCGAGTAGGTGCAGACCGCGGCGACCACCAGCCAGGCGGCGTTGATGGTCTCGCCGCGGTGCAGCGCGAGGGTGCCGAGCGCCACCGCGCCGAGCACGGCGACCACGGCCCAGCCGGCGAGCGAGAGGGGTTTGCGCATGGGGTCGAGGGGGTGGGAGCGGATCGGTTGCGGTGCTTGATCTTACAACGATGCCCGAACGGATAAAAGGCTTCATCTCACGCAGAGACGCGGAGACGCAGGAAGAGTCGCCGTGTCTCTCCGCGTCTCCGCGCCTTTGCGAGATGCTCTCCGCCGGATCGATCAGTCGCCGCCTGCAGCCTGCTTCGGCTCCACGGCTTCCATTTCCGAGAACTGGAGGAGCCGCAGCAACTCGCCCAGCGGAGTAGTGAGCAGCATCTCGATGGCGCGTTCCTGGGCCACCGCCCGCGCCTCGGGCCGCATCCGAGAACGGAGCTCAGCATACTTCCGGGCCATCATCCCTCCCTTTCTTCAGCGCGCTGTGTCTCTCTGCGGCGCTGCGTGAAGCGCGTGGCGGATCAGGAATTCTGGTGGTCGTAGCGGAAGGTGAGCATCTGCGAGTACTCGCCGTTGGGCCCGCCCACGGCCACCTGCAGCGCGGTGACGATCTCCGGGTGGCCGAAGGGGCCCACGTAGGTGATGGTCATGTTCGCGCCCTCCGGGAGGAAGACCAGGAACTGCGGGCGCGCCTCCAGCAGCAGCATGAGGTAGCCCGCCTCGACGGGCCCGATCTCCTTGGGCAGCAGCCCGGGCCAGTCCGCGTTCACGTTGCAGGTGCTGGACGACAGGATCTCGAAGCTGAACTCGAACCGCACCTCCGCCGGCGCGTCGGGCGGCCACTGGTAGCTCCCCGTGACGTCGATCCGCGTCTCCGTCATCACCAGCTCGCCCTGCCCGATGGAGTCGGTCCCGTGCACGACGGTGACCTTCTGGGCATCGGCCTGCGCGAGCTTCGGCGTGACGTTGGGGTCCGCGACCTGGTAGGCACTCATGATACGGCTCCTGAAGAAGGGGAAATAAAAAGCGCTGCAAAGGCGCAGCGCCGACCATGGTGCGTGCGCCCCGGTGCGGAGGTCAAGCATCGCGTCGGGGAACAGCCGCACCGGGTTGGAAACCACCGGTTGGAAACGACCGGGTTGGAAAACGACCGGGTTGGAAACCCGGGCTTGAACAACACGAAATCCGCCTTCGCGGATTCCCCCGCGAAGCCATTGCGCCGGGCGGGGCACAGCGCACGCGTGCCGTCTGCTACGACGACGCACTCACCCGGGTCGGCGAATCGCAACTCGGCCGACGTCACAGTCCGCGAAAGCGGACTTCGTGTTGTTGTAGCCCGGGTTTCCAACCCGGTGCTGCCAACCCGGTGATGCCAACCCGGCGATGTCCACCCGGTGCGATGCCAACCCGGTAATCCCACCCGGTGCGATGCCACCCGGTGCGATGCCAACCCGGCGCGGTACCAACCCCGGTCAGCGCCTCAGAACGACTGCCCGACGGTGAAGTAGAGCTTCGCCGGCGGGCGCTCGCGGACGCCGGTGAAGGTGGTGGTCGTCAGCGGCAGCGCGATGCCGCCGCGCAGCTGGAAGCGCGCGTTGAAGCCGAACAGCATGTCGCCGCCCAGCTCCGCGCCGATGGAGACCAGCGGCTCGGGGTCCGGGAACGCCGCGGCGACGGCCGGGTCGCACCCCTGCACGCACCAGGCGGTGCCGCCGTCCACGAACGCCGTCCCCCACACCCGGTCCAGGTAGAGGGGAACGAGCCCCACGCCGCGCTCCACCAGGGCGATGGGAAAGCGCCACTCCGCCGTCCCCGCCACCGCCCGGTCGCCGAACTGCGTCGCCTCCTCGTAGCCGCGCACGAACAGGTCGCGCGTGCCGCCCAGCGCCGCGCCGGTCGAGAGCGGGAACGCCACGCCGTCGCCCGTCGTCCCGCCGACGGCGAAGTACTGCGTCCCCGAGCCGAAGTCCGCGCCGCCGACGGCGCGCACCGCCAGCACGTGGCGCGCGAATCCCCATCCCTGGAAGCCGTGGTAGACCTGCGCGCGCCCATCGACCCGCGTGTAGCCGCGGTGCACGGTCTCGCCCTCGCGCGGGCGCGTCGCGCGGCGCCCCTCCACCGAGGCGGCGGCCACGAAGCCGTCCTGGGTGCTGATGGAGAAGTCGTACGCGCGCGCCGTCGACAGGCCCAGCGTGGCAATGGCGCCGATCTCGGGCGGCCGGTCGAGCGCGAGGTCGGGCGCGAGCGCGGGGTCGGACCACTGCAGCTCGCGGTCGCGGAGGTTCGCGGCCAGGCTGAGCCATCCGTACGAGCGGAAGCGCGGCCGGGTGAAGGTGGCGACGAGGCTCGCCGACCGCTCGCGCTCCAGCAGGGTGTTGACCACGCCGCCTCCCGGCGTGCTGACGGTCACCCGCAGCGGCACCGACCAGTCCTGGAACACCGACGCCCCGAGCGCCGGGTTGCGCAGCCCGCGGAAGATGTACGCCGCGCCGCCCTCGAAGCGGCCGTCGTCCGGATACACGGAGGCGCTCAGCCCCCACAGGTGCCGCTCCACCACGTCGTTCCCGCCGAGCGCCACGCCCACCGCAGTGCCAAGGGCGCTGCTGCTGGTCCACGTCGGCTCCCAGTAGGCCGGGAGCACCGAACGCAGCGCCGAGTACGCGTGCGCCGGCCCGGTGGAGCCGCGGTCCGGGTCCGGCTGCTCCCTCGCCGCCATCACCTGCGGGCGCACGGGCGGCGCGGGGCGCCACGCCGCGGGGGAGAAGGGGATGCGGGCGACGTGGTATCCGTCGGAGCGGTAGTACTGGAACGCGATCCACTGCCCGTCCGGCGACACGTCGGGCTGGAAGGCGCCGGTGAGCACGTTCGTCACCTGCATCACCCGCCCGCCGTTCACGTCCCAGGCGTAGAGGTTGGCGATGCCGGTGCGGTCCGACGAGAAGAGCACCCACCGCCCGTCCGGCGACCACGCGGGCGCGGTGTCCACGGCGCGGTCGCCCGTCCCCTCGGCCACCACGCGGCCGGAGGCGGCGTCGAGGATCACCACGTCGTAGTAGCCGCCCTGCCGCCAGCGGGAGACGGCGATCCGCGTCCCGTCCGGCGACCAGCGGGGGTACGCCCACTGCACGTCGAGCGAGGCGGGAACGAGCACGCGCGGCGCCGTGCCGGGTGCGTCGACGACGACGGGGACGGTGGTGCCGCCGCCGGCGCGGAGCGCAACGATGCGCCCGTCGCGGGCCACGTCCGGCTGCAGCAGCCGCGCGCCCTCCGTCATCCGCTCGCGCCCGCCCTCCGCGGCGACGCGGTAGAGGTCGGAGAAGGCGCGGTAGGGATCGCGCAGGTCGATCATCGCGGTGACGAGCGACCGCCCGTCCGCCGTCCACGACGCGGGCGCCAGCGTGGTGCGCGAGGCGATCACCCGCTCGGTGCCGTCCGCATCCACCAGCCGCTGCTGCGCCTCTTCGCGCCCGGTCTGCGCGGCGTAGGCGATCCACCGGCCGTCGGGCGACCAGCGGGGGAAGTCGGCGCCGCGACCGGCCTTCGTGAGCACCTCGGGCTCCGTCACCCCGATCGCCCGCAGCGAGTCGGCCTCGGCGCGGTAGCGCGTCTCCAGCGACGCCCGCCACTCGCGCCAGGCGCGGGAGAAGGAGACGCCGTAGGCCCGCTTCGCCGCGTGGTCGTTGAGGAAGGGGACCACGTAGCCGCCGTAGCGCCGCACGAACTCGCCCGCCGCCCGCTCGCCGTGGGTCTCGGAGAGGTACTGCAGGAACATCGATCCGTAGACGTACGGCGTGTTCCCCCCCGGCCAGCTCGCGGGATCGCCCGAGGCGCGGTCGATGGAGAAGAAGCGCCCCTCCAGCACCGCGGTGCGCAGCTCCATCTCGTGGATGGTGGCGCGCACGCGCCCCGCGCGGGTGAGGCGCGACTCCAGGTACGTCGCCAGCCCCTCCTTCTCCCAGTCGGGGGTGGTGGTCTCGGGGAAGCCCAGCGGGAGCCGGCCGAAGACGTAGCGGGGGAGGCGCGGCAGCCCGCGCGCGTAGTCCAGGTGGAAGACGTGCGTCAGCTCGTGGGTGATCACGAGCTGCATCCAGTCGTCGTAGAAGGCGAGCGTGGGATCGTCGACCGGCGGGTGCGCGTAGAGCACCACGCGGTTGCGCGGGAACGGCGTGGCGAAGCCGTTGGAGAAGTCGACGTTGTCCGCCACGACCACGTCGATGCGGCCGCGCGGCGGGCGGACGAGCACGGCGGAGATGGCGGCGTACGCCTCCTCGGCGTGCGCGCCGGCGCGGCGGGCCAGGGTCTCCAGCCCCGGCGCGTAGTGCATGCGGAAGTGCGGCGTGTCGATCACCCGCCACGGCTCGTCGGAGGGGATCTGCGCCCGTGCGATGGCGGGCGCGAACACCGCCGCGGCCACCGCCGCCCACGCCGCCGCCCCGCGAAGGAATGAAGTCATGAGGTCGATTGGAAGGGAAGGACTGTCGTGGGTCTCGGGACTCGGTGTGGCCGCGGCTCCCCCCCTCCCCCGACCCCTCCCCCACGAGGGGGAGGAGGGGGGAGGGGAGCACTACGCGCGCGGCCTCAACCTCGGCGTAACCGGATCACGGCCTCGCCAAATTCCGCGCACCGCGACGCGACCGAGGCATAGTCCGCGAAGGCGGACTTCGTGCCGTTTAGCCCTGGGTTTCCAACCCGGGGGAACTGGCGGACACCCGTGCCTCTGGACGCTCGCGGATCTCTTCCGGGGAACCCTGGCGGACACCCGTGCCTTCCGACGCTCACGAAGCCTCGCCCGCCGCGGGTCGCCCTGGTCCGTCCCGCTACCGCGCCCGGCTGCGCAGGAACGCCTCGATCGCGCGGAAGTGGGCGCGGGCGATGCGCTCCTGCACCGCGGGGTCGCGCAGCGCCGCCTCCTGCTGCGGCACCATCAGGAACATGGTCTCCGTGAGCGACGACGGGAACCACGTCGGCCGCACCAGCGCCAGGTCCGCGCGCGCGATCCCCAGGTCGCGCAGCCCCAGCTCGGCGATCAGCTCGTGCTGGAGGGCGCGCGCCAGCTCCATCGACTGCGGCGCATTGTAGAACGCCGTGGTCCCGTTGTTCGTGAACGGGTTCACGCCGTCGGGGAAGGCGTTGTTGTGGAGCGACACCAGCAGCTCCGCGTTCGCCCGCTCCGCCGCCAGCGGCCTCGCCCCCAGCGCCACCGCCGCCGTGTCCGGCCGCGTCTCCAGCACGCGCGCGCCCGCCTGCTGGAGCATTCGCACCAGCCGCTTCGCCACCGACAGGTTCGCCTCCGCCTCCGTCAGCCGCGTCGGCCCGATTGCGCCGCCCGGCGGGTGCCCCGCGTCGACCGCGATGAAGCGCCCCGCCAGCGGCCGCTCGCGGTCGATGCGCGGCGCGCGCCGGACGCGCACCACCAGCGTGCCGCCGGCGTCGTAGAAGCTCTTCCATCCCCAGACCGGCTCCGCCACCTCCAGCCGCGCGGAAAAGACGTCGGTGCGTTCCTGCTCCCACGAGAGGCGGCGGACGAACGGGTCCTCGGGGCCGTAGTGGGCCCAGTTGGTCCGCGTCCGCGCGCCGTAGACCTCCACCGTGAGGGTGTTCCCATCCACCGTCACGCGGTGCGGAAGCCGGTCGGAGGTGCTCAGCCGCAGGTCCACCCACTCCGCCTGCGGGACCACGCGCACCGTCCCCACCGTCCCCTCCGGCCGGATGGCGCCGGGCGGGAGGAGGCGCAGGCTCTTCTGGTCGATCCACACCTCCTGCTCGTCCGTCAGCCGCACGCGGTAGAACCCCTCGCGCTCGCCGGTGACGGTGAAGACGGTGCCGACCGGGAAGAACCACTGGTACGGCGTCCCCGTCCCCGGCAGCGCCTGCCCGATCACCGTGCTGTCCGGCCGGTCCCCCGCCGCGACGGCGACGCGCACCTCGCCCGCGCGCAGCACGCCGAGCGAAACCTCCAGCGGCGTACGCACCGTGTCGCGCCCGCGCACCAGCTCCACCGTCGCCGTTCCCGCGCCGGGGGGGAGCGGCGCGACCGTCACCGGGGCCGTGCCGCGGACGGTGGCGAGCGGGGTGCGCGCCGCGAAGGTGCCCGCGTACTCGGTGAGCTCGCGCGGCTGGCCGGAGACGTCCTGCTGGAACCCTTCGGCGCGCTGCACCACGCTCCGCGGGAGGAGGGGGATGGAGGTGCCGTCGGGGAAGACGAGGCGCGCGGTCGCACCCTGCGTCGCGCGGAAGCGGACGGTGACTCGCTCCCCCTCCTGCACCGTCAGCGCGCCGGCGGGGACCAGCGTCCCGCCGACGATCGACAGCGCCGCGGAGGGCGCCGCCGCGGCGGGGACGGTCACCGTGCGCCGCGCCGTCGCCCGCTGCCCGCCCGCCTCGGCCACGACGTCGTAAACGCCGTTGGGGGGGACGGGGAGAAAGGCGAGGAAGGCGCCGTTGGCCGCGACCTCCACCGGTTGTCCGTTGATGGTGAGCCGCGCGCCGCCCGTCCCCACGCTCCCGAAGACGAAGTTGCTGTCCGCCGTCGTGAGCGCCTGCCCCTCGTCCGGGTAGACGACGTCGATGGCGAGCGGACCGCCGCGCGCGGGGACCGGCGGCAGGCTGCCGCGCGGACGCTCGGCCGACGGCGCGGCCGAGGGCGAAGGCGTCGGTCCCGCGCCCGGCTGCACCGTCGTCGCGGGCCGGGGGGTGCACGCGGCGAGCAGCAGCGCCGCGGCGGCGAGGGAGCGGGAGGGGAGGCGCGGCATCGCTCAGATCCGCTGCTCGGGGGCGACGTCGGCGCTCTCGCCGAGGCCGCCCATGGTGTCGTCCGCGGTCGCGGAGGCGGCGGCGCCGCGCACCCGCTGCGCGTTCCACGGGGCAACGACGGGGAGCAGCAGCAGCCCGGGAAGGGCCATCGCCATGGTGAGCAGGAAGAACTCCGGCCACCCCACCACCTCGGCCAGCTTCCCCGCCGGCGCCGTCAGCCAGTCGCGCCCGAAGGCCATGAAGCTGCTCAGCAGCGCGTACTGCGTGGCCGCGAAGCGCGGCGACGCCAGGCTCATGAGATACGCCACCAGCGCCGCCGTCCCCGTCCCCTGGAAGAAGTTCTCCAGCACCACCGCCGAGACCATCAGCGGCTGGTTCCCCGGATGGGTGGAGAGGAGCCAGTAGGTCACGTTCACGGCGGACTGCAGGATGCCGAAGGTCCAGAGCGAGCGAATCAGCCCGATCCGCGCCTGCGCCGCGCCGCCCACGATGACTCCCACGATGGTCGCCGCGAGCCCCATCACCCCCTGCACCCCGCCGATCTGCGTCTGCGTGAACCCCGCCTTGAGCAGGAAGGGCGTCGCCATGTTGTTCAGCGCCGAGTCGCCCAGCTTGTAGAACACGATGAAGGCGAGGATGGGAACCGCGTAGAGGCGCGTACGCCGGACGAAATCGACGAACGGCAGCCCCACCGCCTGCCCCAGCGTGGGCCGCGGCGCGCGCAGCCGGGGCTCGGGCGCCATCAGCGTGCCGGCCACGCCGACCAGCATCAGCACCCCCATCAGCAGGTAGGTGGCCTTCCACCCCGAGCGGTCGGCGAGCATGAAGCCCAGCCCGCCGGTCACCAGCAGCGCGACCCGGTAGCCCAGCACGCCTACGGCCGCGCCGGTGCCCAGCTCCTCCTCGCGCAGCACGTCGATCTTGTACGCGTCGAAGGCGATGTCCTGCGTGGCGCTGAAGAAGGCGATGGCGATGGCGTTGATGGCGACCAGCTGCAGCCCGGTGCGCGGGTCGTGCGTGGCCATCCAGGCGACGGCCAGGAGGAGCGCGCCCTGCGTCACCAGCAGCCATCCGCGCCGGCGCCCGAGGAAGGGGAAGGGGAGCGCGTCGACCAGCGGGGCCCAGAGGAACTTGAAGGTGTACGGCCAGGCGACCAGCGAGAAGTAGCCGATGGTCTCGAGCTTCACCCCCTCCAGCGTCATCCACGCCTGGAGGTCCTTGTTGGTGAGGTAGTAGGGAAGGCCCGACGCGAAGCCGAGGAGGACGATGGCCGCCATCTTCCGGCTCGCGAAGATCTCACCCAGCCCCGGTGCCCGCCGCTCCGCCACGCACCCCTCCCGTCGTCGTGATGCAGGACACCCGCGGACCCGCCCGGGAAGCAAGTTCGGAACCAGCCGGCCCCCCGCCCCTCACCCCACCCCTCACCCGAAAAAAGGCGATCATAACTGCTGATCGCCTTTTTTCGACCTCTCCCAACTGCGGGAGAGGTGAACGGCAACAGCAACGGCAACGGACACGGAGCTTGGGCACGCAGCCGCGAGCGAAGCGAGCCTTCAGTCACCCTCTCCCGGCAGTTCGGGAGAGGGTCGGTTCGGGCGGACGCACGGTACAGTGCGCCTCGCCGGAGCCTGGTCCGCCCGAACCGGGGTGAGGGGCAGTTACCGGTCGAATCCTCCCCCCGCGCCCGCCAGTGCGTCCGTGCGGCCGGTGAGCCACGCCGCCACCGCCTCCTGCATGATCGCCTCGCCGCCCCAGGCGGCGACCAGGTTGCGCGCGGTCGGCAGCTCGTGGGCGAGGCGGGGATGGCTGAAGAGCAGCACCGTGGCTTCCGGCGCCTGCTCCGTCACCTCGCGCACGCGCTCGCGGGCGGCGGCGCTGATCCCCGGGCGCCCCTTCCAGGCGCGGATGTCGGAGTAGAGCGCCACCACCGGCGTCCCCTCGTCCGACAGATCGACACCCGCCGCGCGCAACGCCGCGGGGAGCGCAACGCGCGGATACGGCGGCCACGGCCCACCCGCGTCGTCCTCCACCTCCACCAGCCGCACGGGGCCGGTGGGGAGGCGCGGCTCGCCGCGGCAGACGCGGAGCGAGCGCATGCCGACCTCCAGCGCCCAGCGGCGGTCCTCGTCGCGCGCCACGGTGCCGTCCACCTCGCCCTGGACGCGCTCCGCGGCCGCGGCGGTGCGCCGGAGCGCGTCCGCCACCCGCTCGCGCGAGAGACGGCCGTCGTCCACCGCGGCCTCCACGGCGCGGATCACCCCCTCCGTGTCCTTGGGATAGAGGAGCACGTCGCAGCCGGCGGCGAGCGCGCGCACGGCGGCGGCAGCCTCGCTGCTGTCCTCCGTCAGCCCGTCCATGATGATGGCGTCCGTCACCACCAGCCCGTCGAACCCCAGCTCGCCGCGCAGCACGTCGCCCAGGATGCGCGGGCTGAGGGTGGCGGCGGCGCCGGAGGGGTCGAGGGCGGGGTAGACGACGTGCGCCGTCATCAGCGAGTCCACCCCGGCGGAGACGGCGGCGCGGAAAGGCTCCAGGTCCGCCTCCAGCAGCTCGCGCGAGACGGAGACGGTGGGCCGCTCGATGTGCGAGTCGCCCACCGTGCGCCCGTGTCCGGGGAAGTGCTTGGCGCAGGAGAGCGCCCCGCCGCGCCGGCAGCCGCGCACCCACGCCGCCACCTGCGCGGCGACCGCGGCCGGCTCGGTGCCGAAGGCGCGCACGCCGATGATGGGGTTCTCCGGCTCCAGGTCCACGTCCGCGTCGGGCGCGTAGATCCAGTTGACGCCCAGCGCGCGGGCCTCGCGCGCGGTGAGCTCGCCGGCGCGCTCGGTGACCGCCTCGTCGTTCAGCCAGCCGATGGCGGCGGCGGGGGGGAGCGGCGTGGCGCCGCGGAACTGCTGCCCCGCGCCGCGCTCCAGGTCGCTGGCGACCAGCAGCGGAAAGCGCGCGCGGCGGCGCAGCTCGGCGGTCAGCGCACGCACCTCCTCCGCCTCGCCGCCGAAGAGGATGAAGCCGCCCACGCCGAGCTCCAGCCCGCGCTCGATGGTGTCGCGGAACTCCTCGTACCCGTTCTCGTCGCTCCAGCGCAGCGCGGGGAGCAGGAGCCGCGCGACCTCCAGCCGTTCGTCCGTCATCGCCGGGTTTCGTCACTCGCCTGGTAATCGACGGGTTGAAAACCCGCCGCTGGAACGGCACGAAGTCCGCCTTCGCGGACTGCACCTCGGGCCTCTCCGCGCCCCAGAGGTTGCCGCAAGCGCAGTCCCCATCCCCCGCGTCACCCCTCTCCCCGCTGTTGGGGAGAGGGGCTGGGGGTGAGGGGTGCCGCGGCATTCGCCACCCTCCGCCTCGCACCCCACGCAATCCCCCGGCCCCCGTGCCAAAACGAAAGGCCCCTCCCGTGGCCGGGAGGGGCGCGCGCGGCGCGGCTACTGCCCGTACGGGCCGGGGAGCACGAAGGGAGTGATGCCCCGGCCGCGCAGCACGAAGCCGTCCGCGGCCTCGCCCACCACCACCGTGCGCGCGGCCGCGGCGGTGGCGCGCAGCGTCCCGATCGGCTCCGGCGTGGCGCCGGCGAAGGTCGAGCGCAGCACGGTGTACTCCGTCTCCCCGCCCCCCGCCTCTCCCCCGGCGGCGCGCAGGAAGACGAAGCGGTCGGTGAAGGGGATGGGGCGCGGGGCGATCCCCGGGCCCACCGTGCGGGTCGCGCCGCTGCGCAGGTCGCGCACCTGCACCTGGCCGTCGCCCTCGAACACCACCACGCGCCGCTGCGGGTCGAAGAAGGCGGGGACCACGTCGGCCACCACCTCCACGCGCGGGGCCAGCGGCACCAGCGTGTGCCCGCCCGGCATCTCCACCCAGAGCGCGCCGGTGCGGCTCGGCGCCGCGTCGGGGGTGGAGGGGTGGAAGACGATGCGCGCCACCGAGTCGTCGCCGGTGGTACGCAGGTCGCCGCGCGGGTCGCGCAGCAGCGGCGCGCCCCGCGCCTCGAAGAGCGTCACCAGCTGGCGGGCCACGGCGCGCACCTGCCGGTTCTCCTCGCGCGGCACCATGGCGCGGATGAAGGCCACGTCTTCCACGTCCATCCCCTGCAGCGCCGCCAGCCGCACCCGCTCCGACGGGTCGCGCAGCGCCGCGCGGATCGCCTCCTTCACCACCGGCGAGTCGGCCACGAAGCGCTGCAGCCCCGCCGCGGCCGCCGCGCGGACGGTCTCGTTCCCGCGCCCCGCCAGCACGCCGCGCAGCACCGTGGCCGCGTTCGCGCCCTCGCGGTCGGCCAGCAGCGTCACCGCGTTGGCGCGGACGTTGTCCTTGGTGTCGGGAGCGGTGATGAGCTGCGCGAGCACCGGGTCGAGCTCGGGGCCCATCACCTCCAGCCGCGCGCGCTGGCGGTAGTAGCCGGGCGAGGGATCGTCCACGTCGAGCACGCGCGTGACCTCGGCGATCAGGCGCGGCGTGGTGGGCGGGGGCGTGCGGCGCAGCAGCGACGCGCACCCGGGGAGCGCCAGCGTCGCGAGCAGCGCGGCCAGGCGCGCGGCGCGGGTGAGCGGGCGGAGGTGCGCGGTGGGGCTCATGGCCGGGAGATGCGGGGTCAGGTGCGGGCCGGCGCCTGGGCGCCGGGGGTCAGCGAGCCGAGCACGCGCGGGCCGGCGGCGCCCGTGGCCTCGGGAACGTTCGCGGGGATGCCGCGCAGGTGCGCCCACGCCAGCAGGGCGAAGGCCACCGCCTCCTTGGCGTCGGGGTCGATCCCCAGCGCCGCGCCGTCCATCACCGGTAGCGGCGCCAGCAGCGCGCGGAGGCGCGCCATCAGCGTGAGGTTGCGCGCCCCGCCGCCGGTGACCACCACCTCGTCCACGCCGCGCGGCAGCACCCAGCGTTCGTACGCGTCGGCGATGGTGCGCGCGGTGAGCTCCGTCAGGGTGGCGACCAGGTCCAGCCAGTCGCGGTCGCCCTCGGGCTGCGTCGCCTCCACCAGCCGCTCCACGAACGGCCGGCCGAACTCCTCGCGCCCCGTCGACTTCGGCGGCTCCGCGGCAAAGTACGGGTGGCGGAGGAGCTCCGCGAGCAGCGCGCCGTCCACCTCGCCCCGCGCCGCCAGCGCGCCGTCGCGGTCGAAGCTCAGGCGGCGGTCGGTCGCCAGCTCCACGGCGGCGTCGATCAGCGCGTTCCCCGGGCCGGTGTCGAAGGCGAAGACCGGCCCGGTGCCCTCCTTCGGCGGCACCCGCGTGACGTTGGCGATCCCGCCGACGTTCTGCAGCGCGCGCGCCTTTCCCGGGGCTGAGAATAGCAGCCGGTCCGCATAGGGCACCAGCGGCGCCCCCTGCCCCCCCGCCGCCATGTCGCGCGTGCGGAAGTCCGATACCACCGCGCACCCCGTCCGCTCCGCCAGGGTCGCCGCATCGCCGAGCTGCAGCGTGGCCCCGCGCTTCCCGGCGGACGGCGGGATGTGCCACACCGTCTGCCCGTGCGACCCGATCGCCGCCAGCCGGTCGAGCGTTACGTCGGCCTCGGCGCAGACACGGACCACCGCCTCGGCCAGCCACTCACCCAGGTCGGCGTGGAGGCCGCAGAGCGCCTGGGCGGTGCCGGCGGCGATGGCGGCGTGGATCGCCTCGCGCCGCGGCTCGTCGTAGGGGAGGGTGAGGGCGCGCACCAGGCGCGCGGAGACGTCGTCCTCCGTCGTCCCCTCCACCTCCACCAGCGCGGCGTCGATCCCGTCCAGCGAGGTGCCGGACATCAACCCCACGATCAGCACGCGCCCGCTCCGCGCAGCGCCTCGCGCACCCCGGCCAGCGTCTCCGCGTCGAGCGCGGTGGAGGCGAGGATGAGCTGGTAGGCGGTGACGGCGCCCATCCAGGGCACCTCCGCGCGCCACCCCCACACCTCCAGCCCGCGCCGCTGCACCGCGTTGAAGTTGCGGCCGCGCAGCTCGGCGAAGCGCTCGTACGCCGCGCGCGGCTCGCCCGGCATCATCTCGATGCGCCTCTCCCCGCCGAGCGGGCGGCCGTCGCGCATGGCGGCGAAGAGCGCGGAGACCTGGAGCTCGTTGAAGACCAGCACGCGCACCAGGTCGCCGACCCGCTCGCGCGCGTCGCCCTCCAGCTCCACGTCGTCGAGCGCGGCACGGAGGGCGCGGGGGCCGAGCTCGTAGCGCACCAGCAGCTCCTCCCACTCCACCTCGGAGGGCGGCGCGACGGGGTAGAGGGAGACGATCACCGCTCCTGCCCCAGCACCTCGCCCAGGCGGCCGCCGGCGCGCCGCAGCAGGCGCGTGGCCTCGCTGCGGCCCACGCCGCAGAATCGCATCACCATCGCCGTCTTCACGCTCCCCCCGGCCTCGCGGAGCAGCTCCGCGGCCGAGGCGCGGTCCAGGTCCAGCGTCTCCATCAGGATGCGCTCGCTGCGGTCCTGCAGCTTCTGGTTGGTGGCGCGCAGGTCCACCATCAGGTTGCCGAACACCTTCCCCAGGCGGATCATGGCGCCGGTAGTGATCATGTTCAGCACCACCTTGGTGGCCGTACCCGCCTTCATGCGGGTTGATCCCGTCACTACCTCGGGGCCCACCAGCACGGCGATCACCACGTCGTACACCTCCAGCATCCACTCCTGCGGCGGGGTGCAGAGGAGGAAGCCGGTCTTCGCGCCGCGCTGCTTGGCCCGGGTGAGTGCCCCGTGCACGTACGGCGTGCTCCCCGACGCCGCGATGCCGAACACGAAGTCGTCGGGGCCCACCTCCAGCGCGTCGACCGCCTTCCCGCCCTCCTCGCGGCTGTCCTCGGCGCCCTCGACCGCCGTGGTGAGCGCCTTCGGCCCCCCGGCGATGATCCCCTGCACCATCCGCGGATCGGTGCCGTAGGTGGGCGGCATCTCGCTCGCGTCCAGCACGCCGAGGCGTCCCGACGTCCCCGCGCCCACGTAGACCAGCCGTCCGCCGCGCCTGAAGGTGTCTTCCGCCATCTCCACGGCGCGCGCGACCTGCTCGAGCTGGCCGGCCACGGCGGGGGCGATGCGGTGGTCTTCGTCGTTGATCACGCGGACGATCTCGAGGGCCGACAGCCGGTCGATGTCCGTGGTGGCGGGGTTGCGCTGCTCGGTGAGGCGTGGGTCGAGCGGGAGCTTCTGCGACATTCAACCTGGGTGGCGACGGACCCGCGCGGGCCGGAAACGTCCTTTCGCGCACGGCTGCCCCAACGTGCGCGCTGCCGCTGGCGGATGCAAGAGTCGGGACACAGAGTGCGGAAGTGCGGAAGTGCGGGGGTGCGCTAGCTCGCGGCGCGCTCCCGTCTTCACTCGACGAAAGAATCGCGCGGCGCAGTCCGCGAAGGCGGACTTCGTGCCGTTGTAGCCCCGGGTTTCCAACCGGGGGGAATGGCGGACACACGGCGACTCGGGGTCGCGCCCGTTGCCTCAACCCTCCTTCTTCCCTTATTTCACCTGGCCGACGCGAACGCTCGCCCCGACTCCACCCGCTGCCGAATCGCCCGATGCTGCTTCGCCGCGCGTTCCTCCCCGTCCTCCCGCTGCTGCTCGCAGGCGGCACCGCCTCCCCCGCGGGCACGCGCGCGGGCGCGGCGCCGCCCGACTCGGTGCGCTTCCCGTCGAAGTGGGAGTTCCAGCGCGGCGCCATGGCCCCGGTGATCGCGGCGCGGGGGATGGTGGTGAGCACCGACCGCGTGGCCAGCGAGGTGGGCGCCGAGATCCTGCGCCGCAACGGCAACGCGGTCGACGTGGCGGTGGCGATGCACTTCGCGCTGGCGGTGGTGAACCCCGAGGCCGGCAACATCGGCGGCGGGGGATTCATGGTGGTGCGCATGGCCGACGGCACCACCGCCGCCCTCGACTTCCGCGAGGCGGCGCCGCTGAAGGCCACGCGCGACATGTACCTCGACGCGCAGGGGAACGTCAGCGACTCTCTCTCCCTGGTCGGCCACCTCGCCTCCGGCGTCCCCGGCTCGGTGGCGGGGATGTGGGAGGCGCACAAGCGCTTCGGGAGGCTGCCGTGGGCCGAGCTGGTGCAGCCGGCCATCAACCTGGCCGAGGGGATCGTCATCCACGAGCGGCTGGCCGGGTCGCTCCACCGCAACCGCGACATCCTCAACCACTACGCGGAGACGCAGCGGATCTTCGCCCCCGGCGGACGGGAGCTGGTGGTGGGCGACCGGCTGGTGCAGGCCGACCTCGCCGCCACCTTCCGCCGCATCCAGCAGGGCGGCGCCGACGGCTTCTACCGCGGGCGCACCGCCGAGCTGATCGAGCAGGAGATGCAGCGCGGACATGGCCTCATCACCCGCGAGGACCTGGCGGCGTACCGGGCGGTGTGGCGCGATCCCATCCGCTTCACCTACCGCGGCAACACCGTCATCTCCATGCCCCCGCCCTCCTCCGGCGGCGCCACCATGGCGGAGATGCTGAAGATCCTCGAGGGCTACGACCTGCGCGGTGCCGGCTTCCTCTCGCCGCGCTACGTGCACCTCTTCACCGAGGCGGCGCGGCGCGCGTACGCCGACCGCAACGCCTACCTGGCCGACCCCGACTTCGTGGCGCAGCCCACCGCGCGGATGCTCTCGCCCGCCTACGTGGCGCAGCGCCGCGCCACCATCCTCGCCGACCGCGCGACCCCGTCGGCCCAGGTAGCGCCGGGGCTGGGGCCGGCGCAGGCGGAGGGAAGCAACACCACGCACTACTCCATCGTCGACGGGCTGGGCAACGCGGTGGCCGTGACGACGACGCTGAACTCGCTCTACGGCAGCGGGGTGACGGTGACGGGCGCCGGCTTCCTGCTGAACAACGAGATGGACGACTTCACCTCCAAGCCGGGCGTGGCCAACCAGTTCGGCCTGGTGCAGGGCGCCGCGAACGCCATCGCCCCGCGCAAGCGGATGCTCTCGGCGATGGCGCCGACCATCATCCTGGACGCGCGCGGGCGGCTGCGGGCGGTGACGGGGACGCCGGGGGGCTCCACCATCATCACCTCCATCGCGCAGATGGTGAGCAACATCGTCGACTTCGACATGGACGTCGCCACCGCCGAGCTGGCGCCGCGGCTGCACCACCAGCACCTGCCGGACACGCTGCGCTTCGAGAAGCACGGCCTGGAAGACAGCACGGTCGCGCGGCTGCGGGCGATGGGCCACGTGGTCGCCGAGCGCGAGGGCTACCAGGGCGACGTGCAGACCATCATCGTGCTCCCCAGCGGCTACGTGACCGGCGCCAGCGACCCCCGCCGCGGCGGCGCTGCCGTCGGCCTCGGCGAGGTGCGCCGCGTGGTGCAGTGAACGACAAAAGGCGCCTCACGCAGAGAAGCAGAGACGCGGTGAGGGGACGAACGCGTGCCCGGTGGGTTATTCGCGGAAGAACTGCACTGCGAACAGGAGGACGCCGAGCATCCCGAGGACCGCCGCTCCCACGATCTGGATGGGCGACATCTGCTTCCCCGCGGCGACGTCCAGCAGGGACGGCAAGGCGACCCCAACCAGAACGCCGCCGATCGAGCCGGCGAGCGCTAATCGACGCTGCGCCTTGCGTACGACGAGACGGTCGCCGGCCTGGCGAACGTAGGCAGACGAGATCACGTCGGCCTGCTGGCGCCGCGCGATCCGCCCTGACTCGCTCACCAGCTCGATCACGTGGCTTTCGAAGCGGGCCTTCAATTCCTCCACGGCCGACGCGGAAAATGGCAGCGCATCGGGTCTCGCGAGCAAATCGCCCACGCGCCGCCCGATCGCGAGCAGAGACGCGTCTGCGGGCCTGGGCGTGAAGACGGGTATGGCCCAGGTCCGCGCAACGGGTGGCTCGACCTCCGGCTGAACGTCATCGGGCGCCATCGGGGTGGCGCCGATTGGGGTTCAGGGCTTCGTCGAGCAGCTGCTCGTAGTGGCGGATGAACCATGCTGCAGTTGCGTCTATTTTCCTGCGACGCCGGGCGCGCAGCACCCGCCCGACGACGGCGTTCGAAACCGCGAAAAGAGTGGACACGATCACGAGGGTAACCGCGATTACGCCGAGCATGCGCGGCACACCGAGCGCCGCGAGCGACTGGAACCGGGTCAGCACGCCCGCTCCCACGGCGCAGCAAATAAGCAGGATCTGCGGGAAAACGCGTGACTCGAGAAGCGGGGTGCGATCCCCCGAGCGGGCGGTGAAGTCACGCCTTACAGCCAGATGCATCGACATGGCTCGTCTCCGATCCGAAGTGTTCGCTTAGTTTAGTTTCGTGCTGATCGCGACGCAAGGCTCACGTCCAGATTCGCATGCTTCCTCTACGTCGTCTCCTTCCCCTCGGTTTCGCCGCCCTGCTCGGCGGCTGCACCTACCACCTCGCGGAGATCCAGGAGCCGGGGCGGGCGGTGGCGTTCACCACCACCGGGCCGTGGCGGAGCATGGTCTACGCGGCCCGGACGGACAGCGGGGTGATGGTGGTGGACCTCGGCTGGGCGGGCGCGGGCCATCGCCTGCGCAGCCGGCTGCGCGATCTGGGCGTGGCGCCGGCGGACGTGACCGACGTGTTCCTGACCCACAGCCACCGCGACCACATCGCCGCGTGGCGCACGGTGCGTGGCGCGCGCTTCCACCTGTGGGCACCGGAGCAGCCGCTGTTCGAGGGGACCCGGAAGCACGTCGACCTCCCGTCGCGCGTGGCGCGGGCGAACGCGAACGACGCCGGCCCGCGCCCCGGCGAGGTCGACGTGCGTCCCTACTCCGGCGACACCACGTTCGTCGTCGGGCGCGACACGGTGCGGGCGTACTCGGTGCCGGGCCACACCGCCGGGAGCGCGGCCTACCTCTTCCGCGGCGTGCTGTTCGTGGGAGATGCGGTCGCGCGCAAGCCGTGGCGGGGCTACGCCGGCGCCGACCCGTTCTTCAGCATGGACACGCGCATGAACCGGCAGAGCCTGATCGGCCTCTTCGCCCGCGTGCCGATGGACCGCGTGCAGTGGATCTGCAACGCCCACGCGAAGTGCTCCCGCCCGAGCGAGCGCTTCATCGACAAGGTCACGCACTGACGGAAACGGCGTCTCATACCGTTTCCACGGATCAACTGTGCATTCTGGCAACAGCTGGGCTCACACGGAGTCAACGGAGTCAACGGAGAACTACTTGTCTTTTCTCCGTTGACTCCGTTGACTCCGTGTGAGAATCTTCTGTGCTGGTATTTCCGAATGCACAGTGAATTGTCGAATCTGGTATCACGCAGAGACGCAGAGCCGCAGAGAGGCACGGCGGCTCTCCCTGCGGCTCTGCGGCTCTGCGTGAGACGCCGTTGCTTTCAGCTCGTCTCGCCGCCCAGGCGGTCCAGGATGTCCTGGAGGCGGCGCTGGCGCTCCTGGAGGCCCTCGCGGAACTCGAAGTTCTCGGTGTGCACGATCTCGTCGTGCAGGTCGTTCAGGTACGATTGGATCGTGTCGCGGAGGATCGCGACGTCTTCCTGCGTCAGCTCCAGGTTCACGTTGGCCCGTCCCGGTGTCGATTGGTCTCCAAACCGTCGCTGGCGATCCCTCACGCCTGCAACGGTTGTTCCCATGCTCAGATGTGGATGGCGCGTCCGATGGCCGCCAGCGCCGCCTCCTTCACCGCCTCCGGCAGCGTCGGGTGCGCGTGCACCGTGCGCCCGATGTCCTCCGCGGCGCCCTGGAACTCGATGGCGAGCGCGGCCTCGGCGATCATGTCCGAGGCGCGTGGACCGAGGATGTGCAGCCCCAGCACGCGGTCGCTCTTCGCGTCGGCGATCACCTTCACGAAGCCGTCGGGCTCGGCCATCGCCTTGGCCCGGCCGTTGGCGGAGAAGGGGAACTTGCCGACCCGGACCTCGCCGCCGGCGGCCTTCGCCTCCTCCTCGGTCATCCCCACCGACGCGATCTCGGGCCAGGTGTAGACGACGTTCGCCACCGCGTCGTAGTTCACGTGCCCGTGCTTTCCCGCGGCGAGCTCGACCGCCGCGACGCCCTCCTCCTCCGCCTTGTGCGCCAGCATCCGCCCGCCGATGGCGTCGCCGATGGCCCAGACGTTCCCCACGCCGGTGTGGTAACGCTCGTCCACCTGGATCACGCCGCGCTGCAGGCGGACGCCGATCTCCTCGATCCCCATCCCCTCCGTGTACGCGCGCCGGCCCACGGAGACGAGCAGGTAGTCGCACTCGATCGGCTCCCCGCCTTCGATCGAGACGATCACCTTGTCGCCCTGCCGCTCGGCGCCGGTCACGCGCTGGCCGGTGCGGATGTCGAAGCCCTGCTTGCGGAGGATGCGGTCGGCCGTCTTCACCACCTCGCCGTCCATCCCGGGGAGGATGGTGGGCATGGCCTCGAGCACGGTGACCTTCGCCCCCAGCCGCAGCCAGACGCTCCCCAGCTCCAGCCCGATCACCCCGCCGCCGACCACCACCAGGTGCCCCGGCACCTGCGGGATCGAGAGCGCGCCGGTGGAGTCGATGATGCGCTCGTGGTCGAACTTGAGGAACGGCAGCTCGATGGGGACGGAGCCCGGCGCCAGCACCACGTGCTTCGTCCGCACCGACGTGGTCGTGCCGTCCTCCGCCGTCACCTCCAGCGTCTCGGGCGAGGTGAGCCGCCCGAAGCCGCGCAGCCACTCGATCTTGTTCTTGCGGAAGAGGAAGGCGACGCCGTCGGTGAGCCCCTTCACCACCGCGTCCTTCCGCTGGTGCATGGCGGCCACGTCGATGGTCGGATCGGCGACCGTGATCCCGTGCGCCTGCGCCTTGTGCCGGATCTGCTCGAAGAGCTCGGAGCTGTCCAGCAGCGCCTTGCTCGGGATGCAGCCGATGCGCACGCAGGTGCCGCCGAGCGCCGCCTCCTTCTCGATGCACGCCGTCTTGAACCCGAGTTGCGCCGCGCGGATGGCGGCCACGTACCCGCCGGGGCCCGCGCCGAGCACCACCAGGTCGAACGTCTTCTCGTCAGCCATCTATCGTCCGGTCAGTTCACTGTGTGGAAACTCGGAATCCGCACGTGTTGAATTGCCGCAGCGCTGAAGCACAACAGTCCCGGCTCACTTCCGCCATAGTGAGCGACTGTGACACCCTTCTCGATTATCCGGCCTACACTCTGCTCGTAGCTTTCGTTTGCATACACTGGAGCGGAAATCTCGCTGGAATAACCATTCGCCGTAACGAAGACCCTGCGACGAAATTGTTTTACTGTTACAGCACCCTCGATGAGGTTCACTTCTGCCTCGTCCCACCCGGCACCTCGAAGCCGTAGTGCAAGTTCCTCCTTCGCAGCCGTTACAAAGGAAGCTGCGGGGCCGGTTCCCATCTCCGCCAACAGCTCATTGATCCCGACGGTGTCGCCCTCGTTCTTGCAAAGGGCACTCAGCGTGCCGTCGGTGGGCGCGGCCACCTCGACTGTGATCTTGTCGGTTTCGAGCTCCACGAGCACCTCGTCCTTGCGGACGGCGGTTCCCGGCTGCTTGGACCAGCAGCCGACGGTGGCCTCGACGACGGACTCGCCCAGCGGCGGAACGCGAATCTGAACCAGCGGCTCAGGAACCCAGGGTACAGGGGACGAACCAAATGTTGCATCGTTCAGCGGCATGACCGGCACACGTATCAAAAAGAAGTCTCGGTGATCAACTGGCTGCGCGTTCCTGAGCGCGTCAAATACCTCACGCTCTCTGTTGTTGACCCACTCGATCAACGTACGATCGCGGTCAAGCAACCCACCCAACGCCTCCTGCGCTCGAAGCATCATCCATCTCCCCAGCTACAGCAAGGATATTGAGTGGCCACGGGCGCACATTCAGGGTGCGCCCGCGGAAAGAGGTATCGATATCAATCACCCATCGATCAGCATCGTCAGCGGGTCTTCGAGCTGGTTCTTGACGGTGACGAGGAAGCGCACGGCCTCGCTGCCGTCCACGATGCGGTGGTCGTAGGTCAGCGCCACGTACATGATGGGGCGGATGGCGACTTGGCCGTCCACTACCACCGGGCGCTGCACGATGTTGTGCATCCCCAGGATCCCCACCTGCGGGGGATTGAGGATGGGCGTGGAGAGCATCGACCCGAAGGTGCCGCCGTTGGTGATGGTGAAGGTGCCGCCCTGCAGCTCCTCCAACGTCAGCTTCCCGTCGCGCGCCTTCTTCCCCAGCTCGCCGATCTCCGCCTCCAGCTCCGCGAAGCTCTTGCGGTCGGCGTCGCGGACGACCGGGACAACGAGCCCCTCCTCCGCGCCCACGGCGATGCCGATGTCGTAGTAGTGCTTGAGGATGATCTCGTCGCCCTGGATCTCGGCGTTCACCCGCGGGAAGGCCTTCAGCGCGCCGATCACCGCCCTGGTGAAGAAGGACATGAAGCCGAGCTTCACCCCGTGCTTCTTCACGAACTCGTCCTGCCGGCGCTTGCGCAGGTCCATCACCGCCTGCAGGTCGACCTCGTTGAACGTCGTCAGGCTCGCCGTGGTGTGCTGCGCCTCCAGCAGCCGCTTCGCGATCGTCTGCCGCCGCCGCGACATCCGCTCGCGCGTCTCCGCCCGCTCGCCCGCGGGGACGGAGGGCGCGGCCGGCTTTGCCGCGGGAGCGGTCGCAGGCGCCGGCGCGGCGGTGGGCGTGGGAGCAGGCGCCGGAGCGGCCGCCTCGCGCGCGGGAGCGCCGGCTGCCGCGCGGCCGTCCTCGATGCGCTTCAGCACGTCTTCCTTCGTCACCCGTCCGTTCGGCCCGGAACCGCGGACCGTCGCGAGGTCGAGGCCGTGCTCCGCGGCGATCGCGCGCGCGGCGGGCGAGGTCGGCGCATCGGCCGAGCCGGGCTCCGCGGTCGCGGTGGCCGTGGCGGCGGGCGCGCTCTCGGCCGGGGCGGAGGCGCCGGCCTGTGCCTCCGCCTGCGCGGGGGCGGCGGCGGACGCCGCGGCGGGAGCGGCGCCGGCTTCCATCTCGGCCAGCAGCTCGTTCACGCCGACGGTGTCGCCCTCCTTCTTCTTCACGCTGCCGAGGGTGCCGTCGGCGGGGGCGGCGACCTCGACGGTGATCTTGTCGGTCTCCAGCTCCACCAGCACCTCGTCCTTGCGGACGGCCTCGCCCTCCTGCTTGGCCCAGCGGCCCACGGTCGCCTCTACGACCGACTCACCCAGCGGCGGAACGCGAATCTCGACGGCCATCTGAAAACCCAGGGGACAGGGGATAGGGGACAGGGGACAGCAAGCGGTCGCGGTCCACGTCCCACACCGGTTCTCGATACGATCGAGGAGACGAAGGTCCAGGGGCGGGCGACGCCGTTCGCCGGCTGTCCCCTGTCCCCTGTACCCTGTCCCCTCCTCTACTTGCGCTTCCCGATCAGCTCCTCGCGCGCCACCGGCTCGCCCGCGGCCGGCGCGCCCGAGAGCGACGCGCGCACGATGCGCAACTGCTCGGCGGCGTGGCGGTGCGCGTAGCCCTCGGCGGGGCTGGCGCGCTCGGGGCGGCCCTCGTAGCGCAGCGGCAGCTCGCCCAGCACCTCGCGCAACCGCCGCTCCACGAAGCTCCAGGCGCCCATGTTGCGCGGCTCCTCCTGCGCCCACACCACCTCGCGCACGCCAGGGAAGCGCGCCAGCGCCGCGCGGATCTCCTCCGCCGGGAAGGGATACAGCTCCTCCACCCGGGCCACGGCGATGCGGTCGACGCCCTCGATCGACAGGCGGTCGGCGCGCTGCTCGTCACCCGTGCCGGCGAGGTCGACGTAGAGCTTGCCGCTGCACAGCACCAGGCGCGTGACCTCTTCCGGCGTGCCGCCGAAGGGCTGGTCCACCAGCACCGGGTGGAAGCGCCCCTCCGCCAGGTCGGCCAGGGTGGCGCCGGCGAGCGGGTGGCGGAGCAGGCTCTTGGGCGTCATCAGCACCAGCGGCCGCGCGTCGCGCCCCAGCAGCGCCGCCTGCCGCCGCAGCAGGTGGAAGTACTGCGCGCTGGTGGTGCAGTTGGCCACGAACAGGTTGTCCTGCGCGCAGAGCTGGAGGAAGCGCTCCAGCCGCGCGCTGGAGTGCTCCGGCCCCTGCCCCTCGTAGCCGTGCGGGAGGAGGAGCACCAGCCCCGACGTCTGCCCCCACTTCTGGTAGCTCGCCGCAAGGTACTGGTCGAACATCACCTGCGCGCCGTTGGCGAAGTCGCCGAACTGCGCCTCCCAGAGCACCAGCGCCTGCGGATCGTAGACCGAGTAGCCGTACTCGAAGCCCACCACCGCCATCTCCGAGAGCGGCGAGTTGTAGACCTCGAAGCTCGCCTTCGACTGCGGCAGGTGGTGGAAGGGGTTGAACTTCTCCCCTGTCTTCGCGTCGCTCAGCACCGCGTGGCGGTGGCTGAAGGTGCCGCGCTCGGCGTCCTGCCCGGTGAGGCGCACCGGCACCCCCTCGGCCAGCAGCGACGCGAAGGCCAGCGCCTCGGCCTGCCCCCAGTCGATCACGGGGCGGTCGGAGGCGAGCGCCTCGCGGCGCTTCTCCAGCACGTTCTTCTCCAGCCGCGCGTTGGGAGTGAACCCCTCGGGGCGGCGCAGCAGCGCCTCGTTCAGCTCCCGCAGCCGGTCGGCGGAAACGCCGGTGTGCCGGGGATCCAGCCCGCGCCCCTCGCGCGTCGACTCGTCGTCGTCGTGCGGGTGCGCGGCCGCGCCGGTGCCGACCGCCTCCAGCGCCTTCGCCAGCTCGTCCGCGACGGCCTTCGCCATCGCCTCGGCCTCGTCGGCGGCGAGGACGCCCTCGTCCACCAGCCGCTTCGCGTAGAGCTCGCGCACGGTGGGGTGGGCGCGGATCACCTCGTACATCGCCGGCTGCGTGAACGAGGGCTCGTCGCCCTCGTTGTGCCCCCAGCGGCGGTACCCCACCAGGTCGATCACGAAGTCCTTGCGGAACTTCTGCCGGTAGGCGAACGCCAGCCGCGCGGCCGCCAGGCACGCCTCGGGGTCGTCGGCGTTCACGTGGACGACGGGGATCTCGAAGCCGCGCGCCAGGTCGCTGGCGTAGCGGGTGGAGCGGTCGTCCTGCGGGTCGGTGGTGAAGCCCACCTGGTTGTTGGCGATCAGGTGCAGCGTGCCGCCCACGGTGTAGCCGCGCAGCCCGCTCATGTTGAGCGTCTCCGCCACCACCCCCTGCCCGGGGAAGGCCGCGTCGCCGTGGATCATCACCGCGAAAGCCGCGTCGACATCGAGCGCGGGCGGGCCCGGGCGCGTGGTGTCGTCCTGCGAGGCGCGCGTCATCCCCACGATCACGGGGTCGACGAACTCCAGGTGGCTGGGGTTGGGGGAAAGGGTGACACGGATGGTGCGCCCCTCGATCTCCTTCTCGTCGTCCCACCCCATGTGGTACTTCACGTCGCCCGAGGGCTCGTCGGTGTTCTGCTGCTCGCGGTCGGGCGGGTGGAGCTGCGCGCTCTGGAAGCCGGCCAGCATCAGCGGATACGGCTTGCCGAGCACGTGGGTGAGCACGTTCAGCCGCCCGCGGTGCGCCATCCCCACGATCACGTCGTGCGCGCCCACGCCGGCCGCCTCGCGCACCACCTCGTCGAGGATGGGGACCATGGCGTCGGTCCCCTCGATGGAGAAGCGCTTCTGCCCGAAGAAGGTCTTGTGCAGGAAGCGCTCGAACCCCTCCACCTGCGAGAGCCGGCGGAGGATCTCCTTCCTCCGCTCCGGCTGCAGCGGCCCGGCGAACCGCCCGGTCTCGATCGCCTCGCGCAGCCAGGCGCGCTCGGCGGCATGGGGGATGTGGTGGTAGTCGTAGCCGGTGGTGCCGCTGTAGATGCCGCGCAGGCGCCGCACCTCGGCCGCGAGGTTGGGCGAGGCGGGGTCGTGCCCCAGCACCACGGCGGCGGGGAGCTGCTCCAGCTCCGCCTCGGTGAGCCCGTAGGCGTCGAGCGAGAGCGCCGGGTCGGGAACGGGCGGCGAGCCGAGCGGGTCCAGCCGCGCGGCGGTGAGCCCGCGGGTGCGGATGGTGCGCGACATCTCGCGCGCCGCCACCAGCTTGCGCACGTCCACCCCCGGCGCGGCGGCGGTGGGCGCGGCTGGCGCGGCGGCCTCCACCTGATCGGGGGAGAAGCTGCCGAAGTAGTCGCGCCACCCCGCGTCGACCGCCTGGGGGTCGCGCAGGTACTGCTCGTACAGGTCCATCACGTAGGCCGCGTTGGGCCCGTGGAACTCTCTCAGGTCTGCCATGTGTGCTGCGCCGAAGACGGGTTCGAATCGCGCGACAACTTAACCGGAGCCTTATACCCCCGCCACCACGCGCGGATCGTGCCTCCCGCACACGATGGACGAAGAGGCGCAGGGAGCAGCCGCGGCCGTCTCCCTGCGCCTCCACATCTCCGCGCGAGACGTTCTGTTTTCCGTAGATGAAAAGAGAGAGCGGCGCCGGTGATCTTGCGATCGGGCGCCGCCCTCAACTGCTCGGTGGTCCTTCTTCGAAGGATCGTTCTTTCGGGCTTCTGGAGAGACCGCTGCCTCGGGTTTCTGGCCCGACCCCCGGATTCGTGATCCGGCTCCTTTGGACCCCGTGCGACCGGCTTGCGCCCGCCGACGAGGTGCAGCAGCAACGTCCTACGTCCGACCCTCCAATCCGTACCCCCGAGCAGTCGCAGCCCGTCCAGCCTTTTCCGCATGTGCCAGTTTACCTTGCGGCTCCCCAGCGCGGTACCCGAGCGTCCCCGAGATGGCCTTTGGCGCTGCACTCTGGGGAGTATGATACAGGGCCCCAGAGCCCCGGTCAAGGGGTTTATCTAGAGAAAGATTTCACAAGCGTAAGTCGTTGCAATTGCTTGCTTACGGTTTTCTTCTGGTTCGGGAATACTGCGGATTTATTGCGCACCGTTCTGACCCCTTCGCGGCGACGATGAGGGCAACTTCCGGCCGCGCATGCAGTTGCCCGGACAGGCGGAAACGGTGGCGCCGCGGCGCACCTCGTCCGCCCGTCCATTTTTCCTCGCGCGAGGTCGCAGCGCGGCTACGAAACGATCGCCGGGACGGCGATCTTCTCGTCGACCACGGCGCCGAGGTCGCGGAAGATGGTGCGCACCGTCTCGCTGGCCAGCTCGTGGCGGCTCGGAATCCCCTCGTCGTCGGGCCAGCGCACCAGGCGGAACGCGCCGTCCGCGATCTCCAGCGCCGTCACGTCGCCGTCGGTGAAGCAGCAGCAGCCGGTGTTGAAGTAGCAGGGCTTGTCCATGTTCACCGGGGCCGCGGCGCCGGTGTTCCCCTGCCGCGAGGCGCGCACCCACTCGAGCCTGGCCTCGAGCGTCGCGACCGCGTCGGTCAGCTTCGCGTCGCCGGGGTTGGCGTCGAGCCGGGCCTGCGCGCCCGCGAGCTCCGCCTCCACCTGCTGCTCCAGCGAGCGCGAGCGGAACACCGGCTGGTGCGTGTGCCCGGCGATCAGCGCCAGCCGCGGCTGCGAGAGCGCCCAGCGGTACATGGCCACGCTGTGCTTGTGGCGCAGCAGGAAGTCCTTGGCCGGCGTGTTCAGCGAGAACTTGAAGATGCGCTGGAGGGGCCGCCACACGAAGCGCACGAAGGCGCGCGCGACCCACCCGATGCGCTCGGGGTCGGCGTCGAGGGTGCCCTGGTGGCCGTGCACCAGGAAGAGGCGGCCCAGCGGCTGCCCGCCCTCCACCACGTTCACGAACGCCGCCTCGTGCACCTGCAGCTCCTCGCCGAAGATGGGGCCCAGGAGGCGCTTGACCGCCCCGGGATGGCCCCACAGGTCGTCGTGGTTCCCCCAGAAGCGGATGTAGCGCCCGGCGCGCTGGAACTTCGCCTCGATCTCGAGCGTGCGCCCGTAGCTGCGGAGCACCGGCCCCACGCGCTCCTTCCACAGCTCCTCCACGTCGCCCAGCACCACCAGCGTGTAGCCCATGCGGAGGTACCACGCCAGCGCGGCGTTGTACGCCTTCTCGCAGTCGCGGAAGTCGTCGGCGGCGTTGCGGACGCCCTTGTGCATGTCGGAGAAGATCACCCACTTCGCCGTCGCGGCGTCGAGCGTGAACGCCGCCTGGTCCCTGATGCGCTCCACGGTCTCGTCCAGCCGCCTGCCGACCTGCCGCTGGTAGCCGGGGTCCTGTGCGGCCTCGATCGCCTTCGCGCTTTGCGTGCTCATGATGGGTCCTCCTGGGGGGATTGCGGACTGGAAAGGATGCGGAGATCGCCGGGTGTCGCGGCGATCGTGGGGACGGATGGGGATGCGCGTGATTCGCGCGCGCCGGAAGCCCGGGAGGAATGCCGCGGGCCGCGCGGAGACCGGATGGGAACGGGCAGCAAGGTGCCCGATGGGTCCGGGCGTAAGCTACACGGGCACGCCCGTTTCGCGCTAGCCTTTTGTTTCCGCCACCCCCGCACGGCACGTCCGCGGGCTCCGTGAGTGGCGGAAAATGCGCAAGTTGGTTAAATTACAGAGTTTGCTTTCAGCCGCGTCCGGCAGTTGCTCGGCGGCCCGCCCGCATGAGGGTGAGGGGGTCGCAACCTGCGGAGAGCGCCGCATGGCCGGCGGAAGCAGACGCAACCACGAAGCTGCGGAAATCCCGCGAAGCAGTAACCACCAGGCGCGAGCACACGCGAAAGGGCGGAGAGGCCGCCGCGCGCCGACCACACGGACCCGGTAGTGAGAGCCCGGGCACCAAGGACCAGGAATGCGATTCGACGAGTTGAACCTCGCACCGGAGCTGGTGCGCAACGTGGCCGATCTCGGCTACGTGATCCCCACCCCCATCCAGCAGCAGGCCATCCCCGCTGCGCTCGAAGGCAGGGACGTGCTGGGCCGGGCCCCCACGGGCACCGGCAAGACGGCCGCCTTCATGCTCCCCACCCTGCACCGGCTGCGCGGCAACGAAGGGCTGCGCGCGCTGGTCGTCTGCCCCACCCGCGAGCTCGCCATCCAGGTGGCCGAGAGCGCGCGCGACTACGCGCGCAACTCGGACCTGTTCGTGGGCGTGGTCTACGGCGGCGTGCCGCTGGACAAGGAGCTGCGCGACCTGCGCGCCGGCGTCGACATCCTGGTGGCCACGCCGGGGCGGCTGATCGACCACATGGAGCGCGCCAACGTCGAGCTCGGCGAAGTCGAGGTGCTGGTGCTCGACGAGGCCGACCGGATGCTCGACATGGGCTTCAAGCCGCAGATCGACCAGATCCTGCGCCGCGTGCCGCGCGAGCGGCAGACGCTCTTCTTCTCGGCCACCATGCCGAACTCGGTGAAGTCGCTCGCGTACGAGATGCTGCGCGACCCGGTCACCGTGGAGGCGGCGCCGAAGGTGACCACCGCCGAGGGGGTGGAGCAGTTCGTCTACCCGGTGGAGGGGCGTGAGAAGCCCAAGCTGCTGCTCAAGATCCTCAAGCAGGAAGAGGTGGAGAGCGCGCTGGTGTTCGTGCGCACCAAGTTCGGCGCCGACCGGCTGGCCAGCGAGCTCACCCGCGACGGGCTGAAGGTGGAGGTGATGCACAGCGACCGGAACATGACGCAGCGCGTGCGCGCGCTGGAATCGTTCCGCGAGGGGAAGGTGAAGATCCTGATCGCCACCGACGTGGCGCAGCGCGGGATCGACGTGGAGGGGATCAGCCACGTGATCAACTTCGACGCGCCGAAGGATCCGGAAGGGTACGTGCACCGCGTGGGCCGCACGGCGCGCGCGGGCGAGAAGGGGGTGGCCATCACCTTCATGTCCGGCGGCGAGATCGGCGACGTGGCGGCGGTGGAGCACCTGCTGGGGTACCGCATCTCGCGCGTGCACGTGCCGGGCTTCAGCTTCCACGCGCCGCTCGACGCCGAGGACGGCGGCGGGCGGGAGATCGTGGAGCTCCCCCCCACCATCCAGGAGCAGAAGGCCTCGCGCGGCCGGCGCCTGGGCGCGCGCTCCGGCAAGGAGCTCACCCCCGAGGAGCTGGCGAAGCTGCTCAAGGTCGGCTGAACCAATCGGCCCTGATCCACGCGAACGAAGAGGCGGCCCCCACCAAGGGCCGCCTCTTCGTTTACCGAGGATCGTTCTCGTTCCCGGCTTCAACAGAAGAGCTCACACGGAGTCAACGGAGTCAACGGAGAACAACTCCGCTGACTCCGTTGACTCCGTGTGAGGCCATTCAGTTTGTGGGATCAGCGCGTGGTGGCGATGTGGACCACGATCGCACCCGAGGGGTTCCCCTGGCCGAGGCGGTAGCTGGCCGCGGCGGTGTCGAGGAACTCGATGCTGGTGACCGTGTTCACCAGGATGTCGCGCAGGGCGCTCACGTCGCCGAGCAGGTTGCGCTCCACGTACACGCGCACGCCGCGGCGGGCGTCGGGATTCGACTCCTGCTCGGCGCGGTCCGCGCGAGACTCCGTCTCCGACTTGGGCTGCGGGCGCTCCGGGCTGGACCAGCCGGTGGAGCCGTGGTCGCGCGGGGCGGCCCCGGAGCGGGCGGTGGGGTTCGCGTCCAGCGCGGGATGGCTGGTGACCAGCCGGGGGCGCAGCCACTGCGGCCGCAGCGACTCCACCAGGTCGTAGGCGTTCACGGCGGTCGACTGGTGGATCTCGGCCGGGCTGATGAGCTGCCAGCGCATGTCCGACGCGCTGGCGCCGGCCGCCAGCGGCCGCTGCCGCGGCGAACGGTGGGCGAGCAGCGCGCCGCCCAGCGCCCCCAGCGCGCTCCCGCCCGCGATCACCAGCGGCCGGGAGCCATTGAACTCCGCGTTGTGCGACGCGTCCCAGTCGCTCCAGGCGAGCTGCGTGACCAGGAAGGTCATCGCCCCGCCCACCAGCGCGCCGCCCACCGCGCCGAGCACGGGCGAATGGCTGCGGGGGGCCGCGGGCGACCGGGTCGCCGAGGGTGCGGCCGTCTGCGCGTACTCCGCCCGCGGGCCGGTGGACGCGGCGGCGAGCCGGGCGGAGGCGAGGTCCGCGCTCGCCCGCTGCGCGCCGCACGGGGCGGCGACGATCGCGCAGGCGAGGACGGCGGGGAGGAGAGCGTGCTTCATGGCGGCAGCGGGGGTGCGGGTGAGACGGCGGGGAACTGCGGGGTCCTGCGGAGGGCGAGAAGCTCAAGATGGCTCCGGCGCGGCGGATGCGCCAGCCACACAATGTCCTGTGGGCGTCCTCCGTGGGCGAAAAAAGACGGCCTCGCGCAGAGACGCGGAGAGGCGGAGAGGCACGGCGGCTCGCTCCGCGCCTCCGCGCCGCTGCGTGAGATCCCGCCGTTTTGATTCGTGGCACGGCGGATGCGCCTGAATCCGGGGGTTTACGTGGTTTTGACCCGCCGCGGCGGCGCACGATAGATTGCGCCCGCTCCGCCCTGCCCGACACCGAACGGCTGCCCGAATGCTCGCTCGCGCCGCGCGCGGCACCCTGATCGACCCCGCCCGGCTGCGCGTCGTGGTGCTCCTGTGCGCCGCGGCCGCGCTCTCCGCGTGCGCGGCGAACCCGGCCCCCGGCGGGCCCTTCCCCGGCCTGGCGCAGTACCAGGGGAAGGAGATCTCGGGGGTGGAGGTCTCGGGCGACCTGGCGGACGTGCCCCGCGACTCGGTCGTGCGCGTGCTGGCCACCATGCCCTCGCGCTGCCGCACGCTGGGCCTCCCCGTATGCCTGCCGCTGATCGGCAAGGACGAGGAGCACCGGCTCGACATGCAGGTGCTGGGGCGCGACGTGGTGCGCATCCAGCTCGTCTTCCGCGACAACGGCTACTACGGCACCCGCGTGGTCCCCACCGTCGACGAGCAGCCCGGCGGCAAGGTGAACGTGCGCTTCAACGTGGTCCCCGGCGACCTGGTGCGGCTGCGCACGCTGGAGGTGACCGGCGCCGAGCGGGTGGTGCCCACCGAGGCGCTGCTGAAGAAGCTCCCGCTGCGCGTGGGCGAGCCCTTCCGGCGCAACGAGTTCCTGGCCTCGGTCGACACGGTGCGCAACGCCCTGCTCGACGCGGGGCACGCCTACGCCCAGGTGCTGCGCAACTACCAGATCGACACCATCGCCGACGTGGCCGACGTGAACCTGCAGGCCGCGCCGGGGCCGCTGGTGACCGTCGACACCATCCTCTTCGACGGGCTGTACCGCGTCTCCGAGAAGCTGGCGCGCCACCAGCTCACCTTCCGCGAGGGGTCGCTGGTGCGCGGACGGGAGCTGAGCCGCAGCCAGCGCAACCTGTACGACCTGGAGCTGGTGCGCTTCGCCACCGTGGACGTGGCGCCCGAGTCGCTGCAGGTGACCCCCGACTCCGCCGAGCTGGACCGCGACAGCATCGGCACCACCATCCTGGTGCGCCTGGCCGAGGCGCCGCGCTACGCCGTGGACGCGTCGGCCGGCTACGGCACGGTGGACTGCTTCCGCGGCTCGCTGCAGCGCACCGACCGCAACTTCCTGGGCGGCGCGCGGCGGCTCACCCTCACCGGCTCGGTGGCCAAGGTCGGCGTGGGCGCGCCGCTGAACGCGGGGCTGGAGAACTCCATCCTCTGCAAGGCGTTTCGCGTCGACTCGCTCTCCGACCCGGTCGACACCGCCATCTCGCGCGCGCTCAACTACCGGCTGGCCGCCGACTTCCTGCAGCCGCGGCTCTTCGGCTCGGCGAACAACGTGGCGGTGGGCGCGTACGCCGAGCAGATCTCGGAGCTGGGGCTGTACGTGCGCAAGTCGCGCGGCGGCAACGTGGGGGTGGCGCGGGAGCTGGGGCGGGGGACGCTCCTCTCCACCACCTACACGGTGGAGCGCGGCTCCACCACCGCGCACGACATCTTCTTCTGCGTGGTCTACGAGGTCTGCCAGCCGGAGGAGATCGACGTCCTGCAGCACCCGCGCTGGTCGAACAACCTCTCCACCGGGCTGGTGCGCACCCGGGTGCGGCTCGACCCCTTCCCCAGCGGCGGCTACCAGTTCCGCGTGGGGAGCGACCTGGCCACCCCGGTGATCGGCTCGCAGGACCGCTACCTCCGCTTCCTGGGCGACGGCAGCGTCTACCGGCAGATCCGCAGCAACTGGGTGGTGCAGCTGCGGCTGATGGCCGGCACCTTCGTGAACGGGGTGCTGGACTCGGACCGCGGCTTCATCCCCCCGCAGAAGCTGTTCTACGGCGGCGGCCCCACCACCGTGCGCGGCTTCCGCCGCAACGGCCTGGGCCCCGTGATCTACGTCGACCGCCCCTCGCTGAGCGACACGACCGAGCGCGACACCGTGATCTCGGCCGCGGGCGGGCGGCGCATCGTGGTGACGACGGTGGAGCTCACGGTGCCCTCGCCCTTCCTGCGCGACCGGCTGCGGCTGGCGGCGTTCGTGGACGGGGGGCGGGTGTGGGACGCGGCCAACCCCGAGCTGGTGGACCCGGGCTTCCGCATCACCCCGGGCGCCGGGCTGCGCGTGGCCACGCCGGTGGGGCCGATCCGCCTGGACGTGGCCTACAACGGCTACCCGCAGCCGCACGGCCCGCTCTACCTGATCGACCGCAAGGGCGACATCGTGGGGCGGATCGACAACGACTTCACGCCGGAGCGGCCGCTGGGCTTCTTCCAGCGGCTGGTGCTGCACGTCTCCATCGGCCAGACCTTCTGACGATGGCCCGCCGCCGCCGCTTCCGCCTGGACCGGGTCGGCATCCTCCTGCTGGGGGTGGCGGCGGGCTTCGTGGTGTCGCTCCTCGTCCTCTACCTCTGGTTCAGCCGCGCGCGCACCCGCGTGGTGGAGGAGCGCGTCCGCCTCTCGCTGGGGCTCCCGAAAGAGGCGTTCACGCTGGAGGAGATCGAGCCCGACGGCACGCTGCGCATCGCGCTGCACGACGTGGCCTTCCTGGACCGCAACCGCGACACCATCCTCTCTGCCCCGCTGGCGCGCGCGCGGCTGGTCACCTCCACCCTGAGCGGCGGCGCCATCGTCTTCGACCAGGGCGAGATCGTGCGCCCCTACCTGCGGCTGCAGCGCGACGCGAAGGGGGAGTGGAACGCGCTGCAGATCTTCGCCGTGGAGGCGGGCGGGCAGCCGGTGCGCGGCGTGGCCGGCCAGCAGCCGAAGGGGCGCACCTTCGACTTCCGCGGCCTCCGCATCGTGGACGGGCGGGTGCGGATGGTCACCCCCACCACGCCGCCCCCGCCGGGGCCGCAGCCGCGCTACGCCTCCGGCCGCACCCCCGAGCGGGTGCGCTACGGCGGCCAGTGGCTGGCGGTGCACACCCTCCAGGACTTCGACGCCAACCTGGACCTGGTCCGCGTGAAGGGCGAGGGCGGGTGGCGGGTGGAGATCGGCTCCGCGCGCGCCCGCGTCACCAACCCCGACACGCGCATCGACGCGCTCGCCGGCTGGCTGGAGCAGGACAGCCGGCAGAACCTGCGCTTCGCCATCCGCGAGCTCCGCACCCCGTACTCCGCCTTCGACGGCGAGGGGACGCTGAACCTGGCCGGCGCCGCGCCGCGCTACGACGCGCGGGTGCGCGCCCACCCGCTGGACTTCCGCGACCTGGCGGGGATGGGCTTCGCGGTGCCGCGCGAGGGGCGGGCGAGCTTCGCCCTGGCGGTGGAGACGCTCTCGGGGAACCGCACCCGCTGGGCGGTGACCGACGCGCAGGTGGCGGTGCTCGACTCGCGCGCCTCGGGGCGGCTGACGGCGATCACCGCGCCGGGGGCGGACCCGGTGTTCACCGACACGCGGCTGCGCCTGTCGCCGCTGCGCATCGTGGACCTGGAGACGCTCGGCTTCATCGCCAGGGCGCCGCTGGGCGGCGAGGTCACCGGCACCATCGCCTCGGTCGACGAGGTGGGCGCGGCCGGCGGGTCGCTGCGCGTGGACCTCTCCGCCGCGCTGGTCCCCCGCTCCACCGTAGACGGCCCCACCTCCACGCTGGCGGCGCGGGGGCTGGTGCGCTTCGGCAGGAACGGCCTGGCCTTCGACGGGCTGCGGGTGGACGCGGCGCCGCTGGAGCTCGCCACCCTGCGTCCCCTCTTCCCGCAGAACGCGTCGCTGCTGCGCGGCACGGTGCGCGGCGGGGCGACGGTGACGGGAACGCTGAAGTCGTTCCGCATCCAGGACGGCGACCTGGCCTACGTGGTCGGCACCGCCCCGGCCACGCGGCTGCGCGGGCTCTCCGGCACGGTGGCGATGGACCCGAAGCTCCGCTTCGACCTGGACGCGCGCGCCGAGCCGCTGGCGCTGGCCACCCTCACCCAGCTCTTCCCCGCGCTCCCCTTCCGCTCGGCCACCCTCTCCGGCCCCATCCACCTGGCGGGGACGGCGGAGCGCGTGGCCTTCAACGTGGACCTGAACGGGAGCGCCGGCGGGCTGGCCGCGCGCGGCACGCTGGGCTTCGGCGGCGCGGCGCCCACCTTCGACGTGACGGGGCGCGTCTCCGCCTTCCGCCCCGGGCTGCTGGTGGCGAACGCGCCCGCGGCGGCCGACTCGCTGAGCGGCACCTTCTCCGCCCGCGGGAGCACCGAGGACTTCCGCTTCGGGGTGGACCTCACCCAGGCCGCGGGGCACTTCAACCTGGCCGGCACCGTGCGCCGCCCCGGCGGGGCCCCGGCGCAGTTCGACGTGGCGGGGCGGGTGGACAACTTCCGCCTGGGGCTGCTGCTCGGCCGGCCCACCCTCCTCCCCGGCCCGGTGAGCGGACCGATCCACCTCTCCGGCGGCGGGCGGCAGCCGTACCGCTTCGACGTAGACCTGCGCGGACCCGAGGGGACCTTCGCGCTGAACGGCACCTACGCGCCGGGCGCGGTCCCGGTCTACGACGTCCGCGGGCAGATCGCGGGGATCGACCTGAGCGCGCTCCCGGGGCTCTCCGCCCTCCCGCGCACGCGGCTGACGGGGTCGATCGTGCTGAACGGCCGCGGGACCACGCCGGAGACCTTCGTGGGCCGGGTGGAGTTCGTGGCCGCGCCGGGGTCGACGGTGGGCGGGATCGCCCTCACCGCGGGGACGGTGAAGCTGAGCAGCGACGGCGGCGTGCTGCACGTGGACACCCTTCTCTTCGCCGGGCGCGGCTTCCGCGCCGAGGCGAAGGGGTCGCTGGGGCTCACCCGCAACGCCGGCCCGCTCACCTTCTCGCTGAACGCGCCCAACCTGGCGCTGCTGCGCCGCCTGGTCCCCGGCTCCGACACCCTCCCCGAGGTGGCCGGCTCCGTGGCGATGTCGGGGTCGCTCACCGGCACCCTCTCGCGCCCCTCGATCGGCGTGGCGGGCGAGGCGCGCGGCTTCCGCTACGGCGCCTACGCGGCCGAGGCGCTCCGCTTCACCTTCGCCGGGCTGAAGGGCGACGGCGGGTGGAGCGGGAAGACCACGCTGAACGGCACCGGGCTGCAGGTGCGCACCTTCCGGCTGCTGGGGCTGGACGCGCAGGCCGAGTTGAGGCCGGGGAGCGCCACCTTCAGCTTCTCGGCCCGCCGCGACGTGGACACCGACCTCACCGCGGCGGGCACGCTGGACATGGACGGGCTCAGCGTGCGCGGGGCGCTGCTCGACGCGCTGGCGCTGCGGGTGGGCGGGGCGGAGTGGCGGCTGGAGCAGCGCGCGCGGGTGGCCTGGAGCGCCGACCGCGGGCTGGCGGTGGAGAACCTGCGGCTGCGGCGCACCGGCCCCGGCGCGGCCGGGATCGTGGAGGCCAACGGCGTGCTCCCCCCCAGCGGCAACGCCGACTTCCGGGTGCACCTGGAGGGGATCTCGCTGGCCGAGGCGCGCCGCGTCTTCCCCGCCCTCCCCGACGCCACCGGGATGCTGCGGATGGACGCGGTGATCCAGGGCGCGGTGACGGACCCGCGGCTGACCGTGAACGCGCGCGTCGACTCGCTCTCCTTCGGCGGGGTGACCTCGGACTCGCTGCACGTGCGGGCGGAGTACGCGGCGGGGCGGATGGGGGTGAACGCGGGGGTGCGGGTGGCCGGGCGCGAGGTGGTGAACGCGGAGGCGAGCGTGCCGATGCGGCTCTCGCTGGGCGGGATCGTTCCCGGGCTGGAGCTGCTGCGCGACCAGCCGCTCTCCGCCACCGTCAACGCCGACTCGGTGCCGCTGGGGCTGATCACGCAGGCCTTCCCCGCCTACGTGAAGGACGGCGCGGGAACCATGCGGGCGCGGGTGACGGTGAGCGGCACGCCGCGGCACCCCACCGTGGGGGGCGACGCCACGCTGGAGAACGCCACCCTCACCCCGGTGCAGCTGGGCGCGCGCTGGACGCGCATCAACGGCCGCCTCTCGCTGCACGGCGACACCGTGCGGCTGGACTCGCTCACCGCCTGGAGCGGGCGCGACGGCCGCGGCTCCATCAACGGCACCGTGGTGCTCGACGACGCCACCCGTCCGCTGGTGGACCTGGCGGTGACGCTGCACGACTTCCAGGTGGCCGACAACCCCGACCTGGCCAAGATCCAGGCCGACGCCGGCGTGCGCCTGTCGGGGCGCATCCCCTCGGTGATCGCGACCGGGAACGTGCGGCTGGCGGACGGGACGATCTACATCCCCTCGCTGAACGACACCCGCGAGGCCGACATCGTGGATGCCGACGTGGGCGCGCTGGGGAGCGACACCATCGCGGCGCCGACCACGGCGCAGCGCATCCTGGGGGCGCTGGTGCCGCGCGACCTGAAGGTGACCATCGGCGAGAGCGTGTGGCTGGAGTCGGCAGACGCGCGCATCCAGATCGCGGGCGACCTGGTGATCGACCGGCCGGGGCAGACCAACCTGATCTTCGGCGAGCTCGACGCGGTGCGCGGCACCTACAACGTGGTGTTCGGGCCCATCAGCCGGCAGTTCGACATCGTGCAGGGGGTGGTGCGCTTCTACGGCACGCCGGAGCTGAACCCGTCGCTCGACATCACCGCGGCGCACGAGGTGCGCGGCGGGAGCAGCGAGCAGCCGGTGACGGTGCTGGTGCACCTGGCGGGGACCATGCAGCAGCCGCGGGTGGAGCTCACCACCAACAACCGGCAGCCGCTGTCGCAGAGCGAGCTGGCCTCGCTCCTCCTCTTCGGCCGCACCAGCGACCAGGGCGGCTCGATCTCGGAGGAGCTGCTGAGCGGGGTGGTGCTGCAGGAGGCGCTGGCCAACCTGCTGGCGTCGCAGATCGAGAACGCCCTGGTGCGCACGCACCTGGTGGACTACGTGCGGGTGAGGACGCGGGCGGCCACGGGGACGGCGGGGGCCGGGGCGGCGTCGTTCGGGCTCGGCTTCCTGGGGCCGATCACCATCGAGATGGGGAAGGAGATCATCTCGAACGTCTACGGCACCCTGGAGCTGGTGGACCTCTTCTCCGGCCAGGTCAAGCTCGGTGCCGGCATCGACTGGCAGATCTCCCCCACCCTCAGCCTGCGCGCGGCGGACGAGCCGGTGCAGCGCGACCCGCTGGTGCGCAACCTCTTCCGGGTGAAGCGGCAGGTGACGGTGGACCTGCGCCGGCGCTGGGAGTACGGCCGTCCGCGCGCGCGCCCGCACCCGCAGCCGCGGCGCCCGCCCGAGGAGCCGGCGCCGGCGCAGCCCGCGGCGCCGCCCGGGCAGCCGCCGCCCACCCCGCCTCCCGAGCTGGAGGGCGACGATCCCGGCGGATAGACCTCGGCCCGCCTCCCATCCCGGGGGCGGGCCGACGCTTTTACGGAACGTCTCACACGGAGTCAACGGAGTCAGCGGAGTCGGTTCTCCGTTGACTCCGTTGACTCCGTGTGAGTTCTTCCGCTGAAGCCGGGGGAACCAGAACGATCCTCGGCAACGTGGTATCACATCGGCCGGGCGACGCCGTCGCGCATGCTCCAGCGGGGGAGCGCGCCGCCGTGGATCTGCACGTCGGCGGGCTTGGGAGAGGTGAGGATGACCTGCCCGCCCTCCGCCGCGTCGATCCACTCGATGATGCGGCGCGAGCGGCCGGGGTCCAGCTCGGCGAAGACGTCGTCCAGCAGGATCACGCTCTCGCGGCCGCGCGTCTCGCGGATGGTCTCGGCCTCCACCATCCGCAGCGCGATGGCGGCGGTGCGCTGCTGCCCGCCCGAGCCGTAGGTGCGCAGGTCCAGCGGCTGTCCGTCGGCCGACGCGGTGGTGAAGCGCAGGTCGTCGCGGTGCGGCCCGGCCAGCGTCATCCCCCGCGCCGCCTCGCGCTCCGCCACGCGCTCCAGCTGCCCGGCGAAGGCGCGCGCCACCGCGTCCAGCGCCGGCGTGGGCTCGGCCAGCTCGATGGAGGGGACGAATGCGAGGTAGCCGGGCTGGCCGCCGGCCACGCGCGCGTAGTGCTCCGCGAAGCTCCCGGCGCGTTCCGCCACCCAGCGGGCGCGCGCCGCGACCACGCGGCTGCCGAAGGCGACCAGCGAGTCGTCGAAGGCCTGCACCAGCGCGCGCGGGCTCCCCTGGCGCAGCAGCGTGTTGCGCTGGACGAGCGCGTGGCGGTAGCGCTGCAGCGCGGCCAGGTACCCCGGCTCCGCCAGCGAGAGCACGATGTCGAGGAAGCGCCGCCGCTCCCCCGGCGCGCCGGCCACCAGTTCCACGTCGGAGGGGGAGAAGATGACCGCACCGACCAGCCCCAGCGCGTCGCCCAGGCGCTCGGGCTCGGCGCCGTTGACCGTGACCTTCTTCTTCCGCCGCCTGCGCTCGAAGGCCGCGGCCAGGGTGCGCTCCGGGCCGCCCGCGGGGTCGCGCAGCGTGCCTTCGACGCGGAACACGTCCTCACCGAAGCGAATGAGCTGCTCGTCCGGCGCGCCGCGGAAGGAGCGGAAGATCTCCAGGTAGTAGATCGCCTCGAGCAGGTTGGTCTTCCCCTGCCCGTTGTCGCCGATGATGGCCGCGCCCTCGGGCGGCAGCTCCAGCACCTGCTCCGCGGCGTTCCGCCAGTTGCGCAGGTGCAGCCGGGAAAGGTACACGCCGCTACGGGGTGGGCGAGGGCGCCGTCACCACCCGGCGGCTCCCTCGTGGCGCAGGAGCCAGCGCTTGGTGTCGACCTTCTTCCCCGTCGGGCCGTCGCCGGCGTAGCCGCCGATCCCGCCGACGGCGACCACGCGGTGGCAGGGGATGACGATGGGGATGCGGTTGTGGCGGTTCGCCTGCCCGATCGCCTGCATCCCCTTCGGCGCGCCGACCTGCGCGGCGACGTCGCGGTAGGTGCGCGTCTCGCCGTAGGGGATGGAGCGGAGGGCGTTCCAGACGCGCTGCCGGAACTCCGTCCCCTCCGGCGCCAGCGGCAGGTCGAAGTCGCGCCGCTTCCCGGCGAAGTACTCCCGCAGCTGCTCGGCGACGCGCCACCCCAGCGCGTCGTCGCGGGTGGGCTCCACCCGCGTCCCCGCCGGCGGATGCTCGCCCTGCGGGAAGTAGTGGATCGCGCGCACGGCCTCGCCGTCGTGCTCCACCAGCAGCGGACCGACGGGGGAGGGGAGCAGCAGGCGGTGGACGGAGCGCGAGGGCGCGAGCGGCCGCATGGGAGTCATTGGCGCGGAGGCGGGCGGAACCCGAAGCCCTGGAGGCCGGCCTTCAGCCCGGAGTAGACGAAATATTCTCCCCAGAGGGCCAGCGGGAAGACGATGAGCAGCTGCAGCGGGAGCTGGAGCCAGAACGACGGCATCCGCACGGCTTCCGTGACGGGAGCGTCCACGCGGTAGAGGCTCTGCTGCAGCGTCAGGGTCAGCAGCATCATCCCTCCGAAAAGGCTGAGCCCGTACCGCCTGGACAGCAGGGAGCCCCCGCCCGCCGTGCGGCGCCGGACAACGGTCCAGCTCCACCAGCCGAAGCCGGCGTAGGCGGCCAGGAAGACCGTGAGGAGCGCGATGCGGGCGGCGTGGCTCATCGGGAGACGACGAGTGAGAGAAATCCAGCGGCCGACCGATCTACGCCGCTCCGCCGGCGGTGGTTCCGCGGCCGGTCAGCGCCCGGTGAACGCGGCCTTCCGCTTCTCCAGGAAGGCGCCCATCCCCTCGCGCATGTCCTGGGTGGCGGCGAGCAGGCCGAAGAGGTTGGACTCGAGCGCGAGGCCGTCGTCCACCGACATCTCCATCCCCCGCGTGGTGCACTCGATGGCCAGGCCCACGGCGACGGGGCCGTTGGCGAGGATCGTCTGCAGGATCTTCCGCGCCGTGTCCATCAGCTCGGCCTGCGGCACCACCCGGTTGGCCAGGCCGATGCGGTACGCCTCGTCGGCCTTGATGAACTGGGCGGTGAGCATCAGCTCCAGCGCGCGCCCCTTCCCCACGATGCGCGGGAGGCGGAGGGTGCCGCCGTAGCCGGGGATGATCCCCAGCTTCACCTCGGGAAGGCCGAACTGCGCGTTCTCGCTGGCGATGCGCAGGTGGCAGGCCAGCGCCAGCTCGCATCCCCCGCCCAGCGCGAAGCCGTTCACCGCCGCGATCACCGGCTTGCGCGACAGCTCGATGCGGCGGAACACCTGCTGCCCCAGCCGGCTCACGTCGACCCCGTCCACCGGCCCCATGGTGGCCAGCTCGGCGATGTCGGCGCCCGCCACGAAGGCCTTCTCCCCCACCCCGGTGAGGATCACGCCGCCCACGTCGTCGCGCCGCGTGATCTCGTCGACGGCCTCACCGAGCTCGCGGATGGTCTGCTCGTTCAGCGCGTTGAGCTTGTCGGGCCGGTTCACCGACAGCACGGCGATGCGGTCCTCTATCTCGAGCAGGAGGTTGCTGTATTCGGCCATTCGGGAGATGCCTGTCGGTCGATGATGGGGGTCGCGGAGCGGCGACAACGTAGCGGCGCACCGGGTTCGCTGCAACGGAGATGACCGCCCGAAAGCGGCCGCATGCGCAGGCTTGCGCCCGGGCCAGAACGGTACAGATTGGACGCGCCTCGCGACGCCAAGATCCGATAAAAACAGGGGAGGCCACCCAACTGAGTGGGTGGCCTCCCGAACCTCGGCATGATCGGACCGCTGACCCGAAGGCCCCTGCGCGGTCGACCACGTATCGAGGAATAACACGTCAACGATAAACCACTCAGAGCCGGTTTGCAACCCCCACTGCTAAGCCTCACCGCAGTCCATAAGGCCCTGTCCCAGCAGCGGATGGAGGCATATGCCATCCATGCCGACCGAGACGAGGTAGACCTCGTGGCGCGGTACCTCTGGAACATGGCGCTTGCCGGCGCACTGCAAGACTCGCTGCACGTATTCGAGGTCACGCTCCGAAATGCGATCTATCATGCCTGCGTGAAGTTGATCGACACCAGCAAGCTCCGGATGCCCGACGTTCAGTGCTGGCTCGACGCCGACCCATCGACCCTGCTCTACCCCCAGGAAGCCGCCGATGTACAGCGGGCGAAAACCCGTCTCCCTCCCGACCCAAAGCGCCGGACGCCGGGGCACCTGATCGCGAAGCTCGGCATGGGGTTCTGGGTCCAACTCATGTCGCGCGTCTACAACGAGCTTCGCGCGGACGGGCCGAAGCTGTGGCCTCAAGGCCTTCCACTCGTGTTCCCGGCCCGCTGGCCACCGGGCTCCAAGAAGGTCGTTCCGAGCCACGGGGATCGAGAGATGGTGTTCGACCAACTCCAGCGCATTCGGGAGATCCGGAACCGCGTCGCGCATCATGAGCCGATCTGGGACCGTAACGCCGGCGCGACGTACGACACCCTCCTCGAGGTTCTCGGCTGGATGAATCCGAAGATGGTCGCAGCGATCGCTGCCCTCGACTCGTTTCCAACCGTGCTTGCTGGAGGCGCCGAGTCGTTCCGGCCGCAGGCGGAGCTCCTGTTGACGGGACGAGGATAGCCTGTCGTGGCGTCACTACTGGTGTCCCTCAGCTCGGTCGAGCCCCGCCGCCGCGAGCGCGTCTTGCACCTTCGGCAGGTCCTTGGGACGCAGGGGCTTGAGGGGTGGGCGGGTGGGGCCGCCGTGCATCCCCAGCGCGTCGAGCGCGGCCTTCATCCCGCTGATGCCGAGGTCGGCGACGATGGCGCGGTGGAGGGGGGACAGGCGCTCCTGGACGCGCCCGGCGTCCGCCAGCCGCCCCTCGGCGTAGGCCTGGCAGAGCTCCGCGCACTCCCGCGGCGCGAGCAGGGCGACGGCGAGGATGCCGCCCACCGCGCCCGCCTCGAGCGCGCCGAAGAGCACCGCGCCGCTGCCGACGAGCACCTGGGCGTTCCGCCCGCAGGCATCCACCAGCGCGGCGAGCGCCTTCAGGTCGCCGTGCGAGTCCTTGATTCCGGCGATGTTGGGGTGCTTCGCCAGCTCGCCCACCAGCCCCGCGGCAAGCTCGATCGTGCTGAAGCGCGGCGGAACCTGGTAGAGGATCACGGGAACGGGCGAGGCGTCGGCGACGGCGAGATAGTGGTCGCGCAGCGCCTCGGGCGTCATCGCGGGGCGGTAGTACGCCGGGGGCTGCACCAGCACCCCGTCGGCGCCCGCGGCAGCCACGGCGGCGGTCGCGCGGATGGTGGCGCGGGTCGACTCCGCGCCGGTGCCGGCCAGGAGGAGACGCCCGCCGTCCACCACATCGCGCGCGGCGCCGGTGAGCCGGGCCTTCTCCTCCTCGTCGAGGAGCGGCCCCTCGCCGGTGGAGCCGAAGAGGACGATGCCCGCGAGCGGCGCCTGCAGCCACCGCCGCAGGTTGGCCCGCATCGCCACCACGTCGGCATCGCCGGTGACGGGGTCGAAGGGCGTGGTGACCGGAGCGAAGACGCCGTGCAGGTCCATAAGAGTGCGGAAGTGCGTGAGTGCGGAAGTGCGTGAGTGCGTTACAGCGCGATAGGAAAGTGCGCCGGCGTCACCCGGGACGCCAGCGCACTTCCGCACTTCCGCACTTCCGCACTTCAGTTCATCTCCGTGGCACGTATCGCCGGAAGCGGTCGGCCAGGAGCTGCCCGGAGGACATGTCGAGGTGCTCGGCGGGCCCCTGCCGCTCCAGCGCGGCCACGCGGTCGGCGGACGGGGGGTGGGTGGCCTTCATCTCGGCCAGGAAACGCCCGCGCCGCGGGCTGGTCTCGTTGGCCTGCAGCCGGCGCACGAAGGTGAGCAGGCCGTCGGGACGGTAGCCGGCGGCGGCGGCGTAGAGCATCCCCAGCGAGTCGCTCTCCAGCTCCGAGCCGCGGTCGAGGCCCTTGAAGATCACCCCGGCGAGCGTCTCCACCGCCTTGTCCATCACCGGGCCCTTCAGGTCGGCCTCGCTCGCCGCGCCGGTGATCATGTTCCCCTTGCGCACCTGCTCCAGCACGTGCTTCTGGTCCACGTGCGAGATCTCGTGGCCCAGCACGCCCGCCAGCTCCGCCTCGCTCTCCATCAGCTCCAGCGCGCCGCGGGTGACGAAGATGTACCCGCCGGGCGCCGCGAAGGCGTTGATCTCGTCGGTGTCGAGCACCGCGAAGCGGAAGGGAATCTCGGTGACGCGCGGCGACTGCTGCGCCACCACCGTGCCCACCATGTTCACGTAGTCGGTGAGCGCCGGGTTGGCCACCGGGTGCCAGCGGCCCAGGACCACGCCCGCCACCTCGCGCCCGATCTCGCGCTCCTTGTCGAGGCTCATGGAGAACGAGCCGGCCGCGGCGCCGCGCGCGGCGCCGCCGAGCCGGTTCAGGATCCCCCCCTGCGCCCGGGCGGGAACGGCGAGCACCGCGGCCAGCAGCGGCGCGGACAGGAGCGTGTGGATGCGTCTCATGGCGTGGTCTCCTCCTTCACCGGTGCCGGCTGCTCCAGCCTCCCCCCACGGACGAACGCGTCGACCGCCACCGCGTCGACCGTGCGCGCGTCCATCGCCGCCACGGCCTCCACGTTCGTGGTCACGGTGATGCGCCCGCTCGGCGTCTCCACGGTGTGGGTGGTGGGGCCGATGCCGCGCGTCCCCGCCGTCATCGCCAGCCCCTGCGAGCGGTTGTCGGCCACCTGTCCGGTGCCGCGGTGCACCAGGTCGGTGATCGTGCGGCGTCCCCGGCTCATCGCCAGCAGCCCGTCGGGGAAGTCGGCCTGCAGGGCGGGGCGCCGGGCGATCACCCGCGCCACCTTGCGGTCGGCGGCGCGCACCACGATCCGGCCGGGGCCGGGCTGCTTCAGCGCGCCCGCCGCGTCGAACTGCGCGACCACGGCCTGCACCAGCGGGTCGTCCTTGGCCACGTTCTGCGCCAGCTCCGCCGAGGCGACGCCGGTGAGCACGGTCACGCGGTTGCGCTCGGCCACCAGCACCAGCGGCTCGCCCAGCCGCTGGTTGGGCCCGATGCGGCGGATCTCCGCGCGCCAGCGCGGCGCCCTGGCGTAGCCGTCGACCTGCGCCACCAGCGCCAGCGTGTCGGTGGCCGGGTTGGTGGTGGCCCACGGCGCCACCTGCCCGCCGCGCCAGACCCCCGGCTGGTAGACGCGGTCGGTCCAGCGCTGCTTGGCCTGCGCGCCCGCGTGCTGCGGGAGGAGCGCCAGGAGCAGCGCCGCCACCACCGCCGCGGGCGCCGCGCGGACGCGCTCTCCGGACCCGGTCCGGGCGTGGCCGCGCAGCTCGTGGACGAGCACCGCCTGTTCCTTCCCTTTCACGTGCACCTCCCTCAGCGGCGCCGTGTCGTACCCCTCGCCCAGGGCCGCCCGCGTCGCCTCGCTGATGATGATGGTGGTCCCCATGTCCTTGTTGAGCGATTCCAGCCGGCTGGCCAGGTTCACGGCGTCGCCGATGGCCGTGTATTCCAGCTTGTGCTTGAGCGAGCCGATGTTCCCCACCACCGCCTCGCCGCTGTTGATGCCGATGCCGATGCGCAGGTCGGCCGCGCCGCCGGCCTGGGCCCAGCGCGCGTTCATCCGCTCCAGCTCGGCCATCATCGCCAGGGCGCAGTCGGTCGCGCGGCGGGCGTGGTCGGGGGCGGGGAGCGGGGCGCCCCAGAGCGCCATCACCGCGTCGCCGATGAACTTGTCCAGCGTGCCCCCGTGCTCGAAGACGATCTCCGTCATCGCCCCCAGGTACTCGTTGAGCATCGCCACCACCTGCTCGGCCGAGAGCTTCTCCGAGAGCGAGGTGAAGCCGCGGATGTCGCTGAAGAGGATGGTGAGCGGCACGCGCTGGCCGCCCAGCATCAGGTCGAGGTCTTCGTCGGCCAAGCGCCGCACGATCTCGGGGTTCACGTAGCGGCTCATCAGCCCGCGCACGCGGCGCTTCGCGCGCCCCTCGGTCACGTAGTTCGCCGCCTGCGCCCCGGAGTACGCCAGCGCCCCCGCGAGGGCGGGCGCCGCCGCGTCGAGCCACACCCCCGAGGCGAAGGCCGCCACCGCCGCCGCCGCCGCCAGCAGCACCACCAGCAGCGCCGCCAGCGTCCCCCACGCCGCCGAGACCACCAGCGTGGCCGCGCCGGCCGCCGCGAGCGCCGTCGCCACCACCATCCCGGCGTTGGCCCACCCCGGCGCGCGGCGCATGAAGTCGCCGCGCAGCAGGTTGTCGAGCGCGGTGGCGTGGATGATCGTCCCGGGCTGCAGGCCGAACGGCGTGCCGCGCAGGTCCTCGTCCCTCACCCCCGACGCGGTGTTGGCCACCAGGACGACCTTCCCGCGGAAGGTCTCGGGCGCGATGGCGGGGGGGCGGCCGTGGAAGACGTCTTCGTAGCTCAGCACCAGCCGCGAGTACGAGTAGACCGGCCAGGTCTGCCTGCGCCCCTCGAAGAGCGGCCCCCGCCAGCGCAGCACCAGCTGCCCGGCGTCCTGCGGGACCGCCGCCGTCCCCGCCCGCAGCGCGCCGGCGTCGGCCGTGACCGGGCCGCCGTAGCGGCGCGGGTCGAGGAGGCGCGCCGCCTGGAACGCGAGCGACGGGTAGGTGCGGCCGCCGTGCCGCCAGAGGAGCCGCTCGCGGTGCACCACCCCGGCGGCCTCCTCGGGGTTCAGGGTGATGGAGCCCACCCCGGCCGCCGCCGCCGCCAGCGCGGGGATCGGCGTGGTGGCGGCGCCGTAGTCGTGCAGCGGCGGCGCGGCGCGCACGGGGAGCGCGAAGCGGGGGAGCTCGGCCTCGCCCGTGGCCGCGCCCAGCACCGCGCGGTCGCCCCCGCCGCCCTCCAGGAAGACCACCGGGAGCACGGCGTTCCCGCTCTCGGCCAGCGCGGCGGCAAACTCCTGGTCGCTGCCGGCGTTCAGGTCGGGCTCGGGGAACTGCACGTCGTACACGACCAGCCTGGCGCCGGCGAACTTCAGGTAGTCGAGCACCTGCGCGTGCACGGCCCGCGGCCAGGGCCAGCGCCCCACCGCCGGCGCCAGCTCGTTCAGGGAGGTCTCGTCGATGGCGGCGATCACGATGTCTTTCGACGCGAGCGCCGGGTCGGCGAAGGCGCGGGCGCGCTCGTCGAAGGTCTTCAGCTCCGCGGCCCGCATCAGCCCGGTCCGCCCCAGGAGGAGCACCGCGGCGGCCGCGGCGGCGCCCACCGCCAGGCCGCGGGCGAGCCGGCGCAGGCGCGGGGAGCGGGGGATGGACGGACGGTTCACGGGTTTCGCGCGCGTCAGGAGCCGGTGCCGGCGTCGGCGCGCCCCGGCGCGAGCGCGGCGCCGCCCACGGGGGCCGAGATCTCCAGGCGCCGGCGGAAGTCGGCGTCTTCCACCAGCAGCCGGAGCGAGCGGTCCATCCCGTGGAGCTGCTCCTCCATCAGGCTCATCCTGCGCTCCAGCATGACCACCGCGTCGTCGGAGCCCTTGACCTCGCGGTAGCGCGCCATCGCCTCCACGATGGGCTTCAGCGCGATGCGCGCGGTGATGCCGGCGATGGGGATGAGGATGGTGAGGCTGCCCATGACGACGGCGGTGAGGCCGATGAGCTGGGGAGAGATCTGCATGGTCGCGGGGCCCGGGTTGACCGGTGGAACGGAACGGGGGACGGGGCCGGTGGGGGGCAGGCGGAGCAGTTGGCCCGGCCACCCGCAATCTGCGCAAAGCGCTCAGCGGGCGCCAGTGCGGCAGGCGGGAACGGGGCGGATGAATCCGCGGCAACAACGGCCCAAAGTCCGCCTGCGCGGACTCCCGGCCGCGGTTGGGATGCACGAATCCACGGTCTGCGCAACCCGAACGACCGCACTCGGGTGCGCCAAGGCCGGAATCGCGCTACCGAGCCGAGGCAGCGAGTCCGCGAAGGTGGACTTCGGGCAGTCGTTGCCGCGGTGCCGCGGTTTCAACCGCCCGTTTGACCAGCCGGAGGAGCCGCCTGCTCCGCGATGCGGGGGAGGATGCCGCGCACCAGGGCGGCCAGCCGGTCGCGGACGCGCTCGCCGACCTCCATCACCTCGGCGTGGCTGAGGGTGGCGCCGCCCAGCCCGGCGGCCAGGTTGGTGATGCACGAGATCCCCAGGCAGCGCACGCCGAGCGCGCGCGCCACCAGCACCTCGGGAACGGTCGACATTCCCACCGCGTCGGCGCCGAGGCGGGCGAGCATGCGGATCTCGGCGGGGGTCTCGTAGCTGGGACCGGGGAGCGCCGCGTAGACCCCCTGCGTCACCGGGATGCCGAGCTCCAGCGCCGCCGCCTCGGCCGCCGCGCGGAACCCGCGGTCGTACGGGTCCGACATGTCGGGGAAGCGGTGCTCGCCGGGGGCGACCGGGCCGATCAGCGGGTTCTGCCCCATCAGGTTGAGGTGGTCGGCGATGACCATCAGGTCGCCGGGCTCCATCCCCGGGCGCAGGCCGCCGGCGGCGTTGGTGAGCAGGAGGACGCGGGAGCCGAGCGCGGCGAGCGCCCGCACCGGGAGCGCCACCTCGGCCGGGCTCCATCCCTCGTACAGGTGGAAGCGCCCCTGCATCGCCGCCACCTCGACGCCCTGGAAGCGCCCGACGACGAGCCGCCCGGCGTGCCCCAGCAGCTCCTGCGTGCGCCGCGGAAACCCCGGGATCTCGTCGAAGGGGATGCGGACGGGCTCCTCGATCTCGTCCGCCAGGCCGCCCAGCCCGGAGCCGAGGACGAGGATCGCCTGGGGCGGGCGCGTGATCTTCTCCCGGAGGTATTCGATGGTCTCGTTCATGGCCGGGAGATTAGTGGGCGCCCAGATCAAAAGAAAGGCCTGACGCAGAGACGCAGAGGAACCGAGAGAACCACTCCGGCTGTTCTCTCGGTTCCTCTGCGTCTCTGCGTGAAACGGCCGTTACGATGCCGAGGACAGCACCAGCTCCATCTCCACCTCCGGCGAGTAGATCGTCGCCGGGACGAAGGTGAAGCCGGCCTTCTCGTAGCTGCGCAGCGCGGCGCGGTTGTGCGGCTCCACCGAGAGCCAGAGGCGGCTGAGCCCCATCGCCCGCGCCAGCTCCACCATCACCCGGTTCACCTGCGTCCCCACCCCCTGCCCGCGCACCTCGCGCGCGAGGAAGATGGCGTACTCCTGCACACCCTCGCGGTCGATCGGCAGGAGCATGGCGTGGCCGACCAGGTGGCCGCCGCGCTCCACCGCCAGGTGCGTCCCCCTGGCCAGGACCTGGCTCAGCCAGCGCGCCACCCGCGCCTGCCCCGCCGGCGGCAGCCCCTGGGCGGCGCGCTTGGGATCGAACGCGTCGTAGAACGCCTCCAGCGCCAGCCGGTCACGGGGCTGGAGGGCGCGCACGGTGAAAGGGCGCCCCTCCTTGTCGTGCAGGTGGGCGGGGAGGACGGCGAACACGGAGGATACGGGGACCTCGGCCACGGTGCGCATCAGAAGCCCAGCCCCCAGCCGCGCAGGAGCGGGTACGCCTGCCGGCGAAGGGACTCGAAGGTGCGGCGGTTGGTCGCCTCGATCTCCTCGCGGCGCGCGACGGGCGGGTACGCGCCGGCCGGGTCGCGCAGGCGCTCGGGGAGGAGCTCGGGGCTCTCGCCCTGCCAGCGCTCCAGCCACTCGCGCGGGAGCATGTCGGGCGCGGCCTGGCCGGAGAGCCCGGCCCACACCAGCGTCCACGCGCGGGGGACGGCGGTCCACACCGCGTAGCCGCCGCCGCCGGTCGCCACCACGCGGCCGCCGCAGAGCCGGTCCGCCGTCTCGCAGACGATACGCACCGTCTCCTCGTACAGCCGGGTGGTCGCGCGCAGGTGGGTGAGCGGGTCCAGCACGTGCCCGTCGCAGCCGTTCTGCAGCACGATCACGTCGGGGCGGAAGGCCTCGGCCACCTCGGGGATCAGCTTCCCGGTGATGGCGATCCAGGAGTCGTCTTCGGTGAACGCGTCCAGCGGCAGGTTCAGCGAGCAGCCGTACCCCTCGCCGTCGCCCAGCTCGTCCACGAAGCCCGTTCCCGGGAAGAGGTAGCGGCCGCTCTCGTGGAGGGAGAGGGTGAGCACGTCGGGATCGGCGTAGAAGATCCCCTGTACCCCGTCGCCGTGGTGCGCGTCGTAGTCGACGTACATCACCCGCGCGCCGTGCGCCTCGCGCAGCCAGGCGATCGCCGCCGCCAGGTCGCTGTACACGCAGAAGCCGGAACCGCGGCCGCGGTGCGCATGGTGCAGCCCGCCGCAGATGTTGAAGGCGCGCGTCACCTCCCCGCTCATCACCAGCTCCGCCGCCTGGATGCTCCCGCCGACCACCAGCGACGTGACCTCGTGCATCCCCGGGAAGACGGGCGTGTCGTCCGTCCCCAGGCCGAACTGCCAGGCGTCGGAGGTGTCGGCGCCCTCCACGCTGAAGCGCTTGACGGCGTCCACGTACTCGGCCGAGTGGACGCGCAGCAGCTCCGCCTCCGTGGCCGGGCGCGGGGCGACGATGGGATGGCGCTCGCCGCCGGCCAGCCCCATCGCCTCGATCAGGCTGACGGTGAGCTCCAGCCGCTTCGGGTTGAAGGGATGGTCGGGGCGGAAGAAGTAGCCGGTGACCGAGGGGTCCCAGATCAGCGCCGTGCGATGGCCGCTCACGCCGGCATCCCCCTGCGCAGGTCGGCCTCGAGCGAGGGCCAGCCGACCACGGCGCCGGCCTCCTCCAGCGCCGCGATCGCCTCGCGCGGATCGATGGTGTCGACGTGCACGATCGCCGTCTTGCGCCCGCCCTCGCCGCGGGGGAGCACCATCAGGCTGGTGACGTTCAGCCCCAGCTCGTCGCCCAGCACGCGCAGCATCGCCGCCAGCTCGCCGGGGCGGTCGGAGATGGAGAGCTCCAGCCGCGACGACGGGCCGCCGGCGGAGAGCACCTCGGCGAAGGCGGTGAGCACGTCGGTCTCGGAGATCATCCCCAGCAGCCGCCCGTGCGCGTCGACCACCGGCAGCGCGCCGATGCGGTGCCGGCAGAGGAGCCTGGCCGCGTCTTCCACGGTGTCGAGGGGGCCGGTGGTGATCACCTCGGCCGTCATCACCTCGCGCACGGAGGTGCCGCCCAGGAGCGCGGCGCGCTCGCCGTCCTCCACCTCCAGCGGCGACGGCATGGCGCTGCGGAGGTCGCGGTCGGAGAGGATGCCGACCAGCTCGCCGCCACGCACCACGGGAAGGTGGCGGATGCGGTGCTCGCGCGTGAGCCGCAGCGCCTGCGCCAGGGTGTCGTCGGGGGATACGGACACGGGGTCCGCGTGCATCCGGTTCTTGACCAGCATCGGCTACGATCGGGGATGGTTGAAGTCGGCGTGGTTCCGGGCGAGGCCTCGGGGACCGGAAGTTCCTCGAATACCCGGTAGACACTCCGGCACCCCGGCACCCGGCGGATGAATCCGCGGCAACAACTGCCCGAAGTCCGCCTTCGCGGACTCCCGGCCGCGGTTCGCGGTGCACGAATCTGAGGGCTGGGCGGCCCGAACGGAACTGCCTTTCGTTGCTGTTCGTCTCGGGCGCGTCGGGACGAGTATCGAGCCACGGAGTTGAGGTCGCGAGTCCGCGAAGGCGGACTTCGGGCCGTTGTTGCCGCGGGCCGCGGTTTCAACCGCCGGGAGAGACCGGAGGAAGCAGCACCTCGCCGACCCTCGCGCCGCAGAACCCCTCGCGGGTGCAGACGATCGTCACCTCGCCGGACGTGTCGATCCAGACGATGGCGTTCTGGCCGAATTCGGCGCCGAGCCGCACCACCTCGGCGCGCACATCGCCGGCGACGCACCAGCCGGGCTCGTCCCACGCGGCGGCATCGTCCCCCGTGCCGTGGGCGAGGGTGCGGTACGCGGGGAGACCCAGCGCGCCCAGGCGCGCGCGCAGGGCGGCGTCGGCGCGGAGGTTGGCGCCCGGCGGGAGCGGGCGCGACGCGGGGTTGAAGGCGGTGACGATCCCCGAGGGGCGGAGCGGCGCGGGAGCGGGCTCGCCAGGACGGACCGCCAGCGGCCCGCCCGGCGCACGCACGGTCCACTCCGTGGCATGGTACGACGCCAGCAGATCGGCGTCGCGCGCGGGCCGCGGCGCGCCGGGCGCCGCGCCGTCGGGGGGGTGGAGTGTCAGTAGCGCTCTTCGCGGGCCACGGCGCCCGAGGTGTCGTACGCGCGCAACGAGTTGGCGGTGCCGTCGTAGTCGGCGTCCACCAGGCGGTAGGCGAGCGCGCCGTTGCGGTAGACCTCCACCATGTCGGCGCGGCCGTCGCCGTTGCGGTCGCTCCACTGCTCCACCGGCCGCATCTCGGCGGTGAAGCGCACGAAGCGCGGCCGCGCGCCGCCGTCGCCCTCGGCGCGCACCCCGGCGACCGAGACGCCCAGCCCGTTGAACCAGCTCCCCAGCGATCCTCTCCACCCGCCGCTCAGCTCGCTCGAGGCGGGCATCTGCGGCATCTGCCGCGACGGCGGGCTCCATTCCTGGCCCGGGTACGGCGCCGCGGCGACGAGCGCGGCGAGCACCAGCAGGCCTCCGGCCGCTTTGACGGGTTGCATCTGGCACCTCTGTGGTGGGGTCCCTTCGACTCCGCGCGGGGGTCTCGCGAGGTCCCTGGCGTGGACGCGGGCGGTGGGGCGGGCGTCACATCCCGGGACGTGGCGCGGAGCTGCGGGGGACCGGTTTCCAGCATACTCGGCTACCCGGCCGGCGCGCCAGGGTTCCCTGCGGGGTACGGGCGTTGCGTAGCCCGGGGGGAGAGATTCCACGCGTTCCGCCGGCCGGAGCGCCAACCCGTTGCGGGGCATCCGGATGGCGGCAGCAGTCGTGAAACCGAGGTACCAGGGGCTGGTGGCGGCGCGCCGCTGGGAGCACGCGCCGGCCGCGCCGCGCGCCGACTTCTCGCTCGCCGTGGGCGACCGCCTGGGCGAGCTCACGGTGATCGGGCACCTGGCCCGCGGACGGCTCACCGAGCTCTACCAGGTGTGGAGCAACCGCCACTGGTGCGCGCTCACCGCCAAGGTGGTGGCGGCCGAGCACATGCAGGGCGGCAGGCTCCCCACCTCGCTGCGCAAGGAGGAGCGGGTGCTGTCGCGGGTGCGCCACCCCAACATCGTGCAGGTGTTCGGCACCGGCGACGCGGAGGGGCGCCACTACCTGCTGATGGAGTACCTGGCCGGCCCCTCGCTCTTCGACGTGCTGGAGTCGCTCCCCAAGCGCCGGCTGCACGTGCCCGACGCGGTGCGCGCGGTGATGCACGTGGGCGCGGCCGTCCACTACCTGCACCGCTGCGGGTGGCTCTACCGCGACCTGAAGCCCGGCAACGTGCACCTGCGCGAGGGGATCCCCGTGCTGCTGGACTTCGACGTGGTGTGGCCCCTGGAGAAGGAGGCGCGCCGCCCGGGCGACCGGCTGGGGACGGCGCCGTACATGGCCCCCGAGCAGGTGCTGCGCGAGCCGCTGACCCCGGCCAGCGACGTCTACGGCCTCGGCGCGCTCCTCTACGAGCTGCTCACCGGGAAGTGGCCCACCGAGGAGTTCGAGGAAGACGAGGACGAGGACTGGTACGACGACGACGATGACGACGACCCGCCCGCCGCGGTGCAGACCGCGGTGATGCCGCGCACCACCGGCGGCTCCACCCGCAACCTCACCACGCGCGAGCTGAGCTCGCGCTACCCGCAGCTCACCCAGCCGGTGGTGCCGCCGCGCCAGCGCAACGCGCAGGTGCCGGCCGAGCTGGAGCGGCTGATCCTGCGCGCCCTCGAGCGCGACCCGGGGAAGCGCTTCCAGACGGTGTCGGGGATGCTGGCCGCGCTCGCGCCCATGCTCAAAGGGCGCCACCGCCTCTGGCCCGAGGGCGCGCCCGTGGAGCGCCGGGCGGACACCGTGACGCGCTGACGTCTACGGATTCGTCTCACGCGGAGACGCAGAGGCGCGGAGAGAGCGGCGATCGGGCGACGCTACCGGGGCGGCGCGAGCCGGGCGGCAAGGTGAGGCCGCGCCTTCACCAGCTCGCGCGAGCTGAGCTCCAGGATCTGACTGACCAGCGGCACCGCTTTCACGAGGTGTTCGGTGAAGTCGGCCATCTGCCAGCCGTACTTCGCCTCCGCGCGGAGCGTGCGCAACCCGTCGAGTCTGCCGAATGCACCGGCGAGCTCCTCGTTCGAGAGCAGCGACGCCGTCCTGATCGCCACCTCGTGATGGTTCGTGGCACGAACGCGGAGGTCGTGCGCGCGCACCAGGGCATCGGCGGCGATCCGCCCCGCATCGTACAACAGGCCCAGGCGGCCCCGCCCGCTGATGCTCTCGCTCGTCCCGTCGGCGAATGCCTCCAGCGCGGCTGCCCACAATCCGACGACCTCGTCGTCGGGCGCGGAAAGGCGGGCGAGCCGGCCCGCTTCGATGAACACCTGGATCCGGTCGGTCACGCGGCGCGCCTTTCCTCCAGGGGCAGATCACGCTCCGAGCCGATCAGCCAGAGCTTGGGGCCGGCGAGCGCAACGGGCAGGAAGCTCGCGCCGTAGCGATTGTCCCGGATGAAATCCACGCGGCCGTAGCTCTTCACGTCAAGTCGGCGGTCCAGCACCATCGCGAGATCACCGATGGCGTGACCGAGCCTGCCGTGCTCCGGATCGCCGTAGACCAGCAGGTCGATGTCGCTGTCGGGGCGTGCGTCGCCACGCGCGAGGGAGCCGAAGATGAAGGCGGCCTCGATCCCCGGCACCTCCGCCAGCGCATCGCGGAGCAGCAGGGGGATGCCGTACTCGCCGACCAGCGCCTCGATCGCCCGCCACTGAGGGGTGTAGCCGCTGCGCACGTACAGCACGCGGCGGCCCTCGCGCTCGCGGCGGACGAGCCTCATCGCCTCGAGCCGCGCCAGCTCCGCCTGGAGCGAGCGCTTGCCGAGGCCGGTGTGCCGCTCCAGCGAGCGCACGTGCTCCCGCGACTCCGGGTGCACCACGAAGTGCGCCAGGAGCCGGGCCCGCGCTTCGGAGCCCAGGAACGGGGAGAGCTGATCCAGATTCATGCCCTCAATTGTAGGGCAGCAGGCGGTCGGATTCAAGCATCTCGTGTCGCCCCCTCACCCCGGTTCGGGCGGACCAGGCTCCGGCTCACGTCGAGGTGCCTGCGCGTCCGCCCGAACCGACCCTCTCCCGAACTGCCGGGAGAGGGTGAGTGAAGGCTCGCTTCGCTCGTGGCCTGCGGGCCTGGACCTCTGCTGCTTCCGTTGCCGTTTACCTCTCCCGTGCTGTTCGGGAGAGGTCGAGAAACAGGTGAGACGGCGGTTTGTCTCACCTGTTTTTCGGGTGAGGGGCCCCGGCCCATCGCTTGCAGCCCTGCTCCGGTCCGGGACGAGCAGGACGCAACTACAAGGGAGGATGGAAGATGGGCGTAGCGTTGAAGCCCGTGCGCGAGCAGGCGATCGTGATCACGGGGGCGGACAGCGGGATCGGGCTGGCGACGGCGCGGCTGGCGGCGAAGCGCGGCGCGAAGCTGGTGCTCTGCTCGCGCAACGAGGAGGAGCTGGCGCGCATCGGCGCGGAGCTGCGCGCGGAGGGCGCCGAGGTGGAGTGGTACGCCGCCGACGTCGCGAACGGCAACGACATGCTGCGGGTGGCGGAGGTGGCGATCCACGCCTTCGGGCGCATCGACACCTGGATCAACAACGCCGGGGTGTCGATCTACGGGCTGATCGAAGACGTGCCGGTGGAAGACGCGCAGCGGATGTTCGAGACCAACTACTGGGGCGTGGTGAACGGCTCCCTGGCGGCGCTCCCCTACCTGAAGGGGAACGGCGGCGCGCTGATCAACGTGGGGAGCATCCTCTCCGACACGGTGGTGCCGCTGCAGGGCCACTACACCGCCAGCAAGCACGCGGTGAAGGGCTTCACCGACGCGCTCCGCATCGAGCTGGAGCACGAGAACGCCCCCATCTCCGTGACCCTGGTGAAGCCGGGCGCCATCGACACCCCCTTCCCCGAGCACGCGGCCAACTACATGGACGCGGAGGCGCAGCACCCGAAGCCGGTGTACGCGCCCGAGGTGGTGGCGCGCGCCATCCTGCACTGCGCCGAGCACCCGCGCCGCTCGGTGACGGTGGGCGGCGGCGGGCGGATGATGGCGATGATGGGGATGGCGGTGCCCGGGCTCTCCGACCGGGTGAACCAGACGATGTTCCGCCAGCAGAAGCGCCGCAAGCCGGGCCGCCTGCCGCAGGACGAGAGCCTGTGGGAGCCGCCCGCGCGCACCGGCCGCACCCGCGGCGACCAGCCGGGACGGATCAAGAAGACCAGCGCCTACACGGCCGCCTCGCTGCACCCCGCGCGCACCGCGCTCGCCCTGGCTGCGGTGGGGCTGGGCTTCGCCATCGCCACGGGCGGCGGCGGGCTGCTGCGCCGCGGCCGCTCGGACGACGTGCGCGACGACCGCTTCGGACGGCTGGGGATGGACGAGGTCGACGACCGCGACATCGACGTGCAGGTCCACCGCGCCCCGCGCTTCGACGCGGCCGGCGAGTCCGTGCTCGACACCGCGGCGGTGGGCGACCGCTACGTTCCTTAAAGAAATTTCACGCAGAGACACGGAGGCACGGAGAGAACCGCTTTCTCTCCGTGCCTCCGCGTCTCTCTACGTGAGACCGGCGGTTACATCAGCGGCGGATCGGACGGATTGCCGGCGGGGCGCTCCTCCAGCTCCACCTCGTACTCGCGCTCCGCCGTGAGCGGCTGCGGCGACGAGGTGTAGCCAGCCTGCGCGCCGCGATCCTCCAGCTCCACCTCCACCTGCAGCTCGCCGCCGGTGGCCGCGGTGCGCCGCGGCGCGGAGGCAGCCGTGGCCGTGGCCGAGGGACGGTACGCGGGGCGCTCCTCCAGCTCCACCTCCACGTCCATCTCCTCCTGGTGCGAGCGGCTGCGCACCAGCTTGGCGACCAGCCCGCCGATCAGCGCCGCCGCGCCCGCCGCCACCGCGCCCGCCAGCGGCGAGACCGGCAGCCCGCGCTCGCGCGGCGTCTCGTAGTACTCACCCTCACCCGCGAACCGCCGCGGGCGCTCCATCTCGACCTCGACCTCGAGCTCGCGGCCGGACTCGTATTCGCTCGGTGCGCGGTAGGCGCCGGTGTAGGGGCGCTCGAGGTCGACTTCGACCTCCATCTCCCCCGCGTTCCCGGTGCCGGCCACATAGCGCTCGCGGCGCGCGGCGAGGTAGTCCTGGTCCACCTGCACGTCGGCGGCATAGCCGCCGCCACGCTCCAGCTCCACCTCCACCTCCATCTCGCCGCCGCGGCCGCGGCGCCGCACGATCTTCTTCCCCGCGGCGCCGAGCGCGCCGGCGACGCCCGCCGCGACCGCCGCGGCCACCGCCTTGCGCAGGAAGCCCCCGCCCTCGGCCTCCACCCCGAACGCGCCGAAGTCGTCGAGCGCGTCCTGCTTGTCGTCGAAGTTCCAGTCCTCGTCCCACTCGTCGGCCACGTCCACGTCGCCCAGCGCGTCGGCGCCCACCAGCTCGTCGCCGGCGTCGAGCCCGGCGTAGCCCACCGAGTAGCCGTCGGCCGAGTCGTCCTCGTCGTAGAGCGCGGCGCGGAGGTCGCGGATCTCCTCTTCCTGGCGGGCGACCACCTGCATCAGCTCGTCCAGCGCGGAGGAACGGCCGGCGTACCCGGAGTATCCATTCCCGACGCTACCCTCGTCGAGGTCCATCCCCGCCAGCAGCGCGCGGGGGACCTTCACGTGGTCGCGGTCGTCGTCGCTCCCGCCGCCGGTGAGGAGGCCCAGCACCAGGCCGGTGCCGAAGACGCCGGCCGCGAAGACCCAGGGCTTCTCGCGGATCGGGGCCGCCACGTCGAGCCTGTCCTGGATCTGCTCCTTCTTGCGCAGCAGCGCGCCCTCGATCTGGTCGATGGTGCTCGACATCCGCTCGCGGGTGCGCTCGATCTCGTCGCGCACGGCCTCGGGGTCGCCGCTCACGCCGCCGGCCACCAGCCCCGGCACCGCGGGGGCCGCGGTGTGGTCGGGGAGCAGGTGCTCGGGATCGGTCTCGGGGGTGCGGTTCAGCCCCGCCGTTCCGCCCGGGAGCGTGGGGTCGTCGTCGTTCCGGTAGTCAGCCATTGCAGTCCTCCTCTAGCGAAGCAGCCGGCCGATGACGAACCCCGCGACGCCGGCCAGCAGCAGCGTCTGGAGCGGCTTCTCGCGCACGCGGCCCTCGAAGGTGTCCGCGGCGCCGGTGGCGGCGCTGCGCACGCCCCCCGCCGCGTCGTGCACCCGCCCGCTGACGCCCGCCAGCGGCCCCTCTTCCGTGTCGACCAGCCCGGCGATGCGGTTGCGCACCGCGCCCACGCCGCCCGCCACCCCGTCGCGCACCGAGCCGGCGAGCCCGCTCACCCGCTCGCCCACCGCCCCGGCCGCGCCGCTCACCGCATCGCCCACGCTCCCGGCGGCGCCGGCCACGGTGTCCTTCACGCTCCCCGCGGCCCCACTCACCGCGCCGCCGACGGCGCCCGCGGCCCCGCTCACCGCGTCACCGACCGCGCCGGCGGCCCCACTCACCGCCCCGGTCACTGCGCCGGCGGCGTCGGCCACCGCCTCCTTCGCGGTGTTCACCACGCCGCCGCCCACGTTGGCCTTCTCACGCGCCAGGTCGGCCGCGCGCGAGGCCTCGTCGAGCTCGCCGGCGCCCACGCCCATGCGCTGCAGCACGTCGGCCACCCAGGCGTAGTGCCGCTCCTCGTCGAGCGCGGCGCCGTCGATCACGCGCTTCACGTCGGGGGGCCAGAGCATCGCCCGGCTGGCGTAGCTGTCGTACTTGGTGCGCACCGCCAGCTCGTTGGTGCGGAACGCCATCAGCAGCCCCTTGTCGCCCGCCAGGCCGCCCAGGCTCTGCAGCGCGGTCTTGAAGGGGCCGGTCATGTGCGGGTGGTTGGCCGGAGTGCCGCCCAGGCGCGCCACCAGCTCGTTCAGCTCGCGCACGTGCCGCTCGTGGTCGCGCCGGTACCCCGCGATCTGGTCGGCATGGTCGCGGTCCTCCAGCTTGGCGATGGCCACGTCGTACGCCGCGATGGCGTCGTGGTCCAGCTGGAGCAGGTCGTTGAGTCCGTCCAGCACGTCCTGGAGCGCCGGCGCGTGCGTCCCTCCGACCCCGGTCAGTTGCGTGTCCACGGGTGTCCTCCTTTGTGCAGCGGGCGGTTGCGTGCTTTCGTCATCCGTCGAGCCTCCGTGCCGTCCTCCGCCAGGCCGCGCGCCTGTCGCCCGGCGGGGACGGGAGGAGAACCCCGGTATGCACCAATCATTCCATCGCTAGGCCCCTGATTGCGGGCGATTCTGTGCGCCGCGCGGCGGATGGCACGTTCGTGGCAATGCTCCGCCCCACGCGTATCGACCTGTGGCGCAGCGACTTGGCGAGGCGGAGCAACTCCGTCGCGCTGGACGACCGATGAGGGAGGGTGTGGCGATGACGATCAGGACCGTGAGGCGGGCGCTGCTGGCGGCGGCGCTCCCGGCGCTCTCCGGGTGCGCCACGCTGGCGCAGCTCGGGATCCAGGCTCCGCAGTTCAGCGTGGACAACACGCAGCAGGCGCAGCTCCGGCTGGTGGGCCCCAGCTTCGGGAGCCCGCAGGGGGGCGCGCAGGTCCGGCTCTTCGCGCGGGTACGCAACCCGAACCCGATCGGGCTCACGCTGGCGCGGCTGGCGGGCGCGCTGAACCTCGAGGGGCGCAGCGCGGCACGCGTCGACTTCCCCCTGGGCGTGCCGCTGCAGGGGAACAGCGAGACCGTGGTCCCGATCGACATCACGGTGAACTTCAACGACATCCCCGCCCTGGGGAGCGTCCTGCTGCGCGCCGCGACGGGCGGGTCGGTGCGCTACGACCTGCAGGGCACCGTGGGCGTGGACGCGGGGGTGCTGGGGCAGCCGACCTTCGGGCCGATGAGCCTGCTGAGCGGGAGCATGCGCGTGACGCGGTAAGAACGACGTCTCACGCAGAGACACGGAGGCGCAGAGCGAGGCCGTGGCTTCTCTCTGCGCCTCCGCGTCTTCGCGTGACGGCGAGACCGTTCTTTTGAAGGCAATCAAATGCAGTTATCTTTCCCCCCGCCGCACGATCCTCCCTGCCGTTCCCCTTCAGTTGTGAAATCCATGCGAAGATTCCGTTCGGCAGCGCTTGCCGCGGCGTTCGTCGTCGCCGCCGCGGTGCGCGCCGCGGCGCAGCAGGCCCCGCCGCCCGCCGACCCCGCCCCGGCCCGGCTGTTCCTGGACTGCAGCGAGCTCTACTGCGACCTGGACTACTACCGCCGCGAAATCCCGTTCGTGGACTACGTGCGGGAGCGCCAGGACGCCGACGTCCACCTGCTGGTGGTGCTGCAGGGCACAGGCGGCGGGGGCGGCGAGTACACCCTGACCTTCCTGGGCCAGCGGCGCCTGGCCGGCATGGCCGACACCCTGCGCGTCTTCACCCGCCCGGGCGACACCGAAGAGACGGTGCGAACCGCCCTCTCCGGCGCGATGAAGCAGGGGCTCCTCCGCTTCGTCCGCGGCACGCCGGCGGCCGAGCGGCTCACCGTGGAGTACCATGCGCCCGCCGCCGCAGCCGCCGCCACACCGGCGCACGACCCGTGGGACCACTGGAGCTTCCGCGTGGGAGCGCGCGGCTTTTTCAACGGCGAGAAGGGGTATCGCTACGCCGACAGCAACTTCTCCCTCTCCGCGAGCCGCATCACCGAGGGGTGGAAGCTCACGCTGAGCTCCAGCGGGACCTACCACGAAGACAGCTTCGAGATCGACAGCACCACCACCTTCACCAACATCCGCCGGGACTTCAGCGCCAGCCTGCTCAGCGTGCGCAGCGTCACCCGCCACGTCTCCGTGGGCGGGCGAGCCTCGGCGGTACGGTCCACATACCTGAACTACGACCTGAGCACGCGGGTGGCGCCGGCGGTGGAGTACAACGTCTTCCCCTATGCCGAGTCGTCGCGCCGGCAGCTCACCTTCAACTATTCGGTGGGCCTCAACTCCTTCGACTACCAATCGCGAACCATCTTCGACCGGATGCACGAGACCCGGGCCGACCAGAGCCTGGTGGCTTCGCTGAGCCTGCGGCAGAAGTGGGGCTCGCTGGGCTTCTCGGCCGAGGGCGCCACCTACCTGGACGACCTGAGCCAGAATCGGCTGGTGCTGTTCAGCAACGCCGACATGCGCCTGGTGAAGGGGCTCTCGCTCAACTTCTTCGTCACCGGCTCGCGCATCCGCGACCAGCTCAACATCCAGAAGGACGAGCAGACGCCGGAAGAGATCCTGCTGCAGCAGCGGCAGCGCCTGACCTCGTTCCGCTACACCGCGTCGGTGGGGCTCAGCTACAGCTTCGGCTCGATCTTCAACAACGTGGTGAACCCGCGCTTCGGCGGCTCGTCGGGCGGCACCATCTTCATCTACTGAGCGCCCGCGCAGAACGCGTTGGAACCGGGCGGAGGGGTGACGCGATCGCGAGGGCGTCACCCCTCGGCGCCATTTTGCCCGGGTTACCGGATGGTGTACCGCTCGAAGGAGTGGTTGGAGATGGCCGGCGAGCCTGATCGTTCGGGGCGTCCCCGCCACCCCGTCGCGCACGAGCGGGTGTGACGTCCGCGGCCAGCCGCATCACGGAACCTTCTGCGCAGGTGTGCTGAAAGGATGCTCTCCGCGTCACCTCGAGAGGTGGCTGCTACTGCCTGGGCATCGAGAGCGGCACGAATGCTCCGGCGTCGATGACTCCGTTGGTGACGGTATAGAGGGAGAAGCCGGATGGCATGACGACCGGCCCGTAGTCATTGGGCCCGACGATCGCCGCGCTCTGCTCGAACCTGAGCGGTCCCCGGTCGCTTTGAAACACCAGCTTCTCGGCGACGTGCATGTGCCCACCCAGGATGAGCGGCAGCGGGTGTCCCTTGAACGCGTCGAGCACGGCGAGCGTGTTCGCGACGGTGTGGCGAAACGAGGGACCCGTCTTCAGGTGCGCGACGCTGCCGACGAGGCCCATGTCGACGTAGCCGGCCATCGACTCCAGGCCTGACGCCAGCGGGATGTGGCAGAACACCACGATCGGCGAGGATGCGGGCAGCGCCGCGACATCACGCGTCAGCCACGCCAGTTGCAGGCTGTCGACGCCGCCGTAGTACGCCGAATCGTCCGGCTGCACGGTATCGAGCCCGATGAAGTGCACGCCGCCATAGTTGAACGAGTAGTACTCCGGACCCAGGTAGAGGCGGTACATGCCGCGGTTGTACAGCGGATGCGTTTCAGGCACGTGCGACCGGCTTGGAATGATGCCGAAGTGGTCGTGGTTGCCAGGCACCGCCCGGTATGGCGCGCGCAGCTTCATTTCCGCGAGGAACAGCGCGAAGAAGCGGCGGGCTCGAGGCTCCTGCTGGCTCATCGCGTCGTAGATGAGATCGCCGGCGATGAGCGTCAGCGCGGGACCGATCGAGTCGGCGAGGGCCGTGAATCGCCGCACGCGGTCGACGTGCGCCGTGTCGATGTGCGTGTCCGATGCGTGAATGAACCGAAACGACCGGGGCTGTCGTTCAGCCCGCAGGCCGAAGCTGATCGAGTCACTGCCGGCCACGGTGTGCCACCATGAACCGACGGCCTGCCAGTCGGTCGGCACCGACACGAAGACGATGGTCTTCTCGTCGGCAGGAAGCCGATATCGGCCGGCCGCATCGGTGGTCACGACATCCACCTGATTCGAGACGACGACGCCGGGCAGGGGCCGTTCATGGGAATCCAGGACGCCGTTGCCGTTTGCATCGTTGAAGACGACGCCGTGAACGGTGCGCTGGGCCTGGATCGGGGACGTAATGAGCGCGAAAATGGCGGTGAATGCAATGAAGGGTTTCATGCGCAGCATTTCCTCCGATTGGAGACGTCGAGTGACGCACCGCCAGGCGTCTAACGAAACAAGGGTCAGGGGTGCGGGGCCAGCGCGCAAGACGTTCGTCCGGCTGAAAACATGCACGCGACACTTGCAATCACTAAATCACTCACGCCGTTGTGCGCCACCAGGTTGTGACGAATCTCAAGTATTCGCTTGTGAGTAGCCAAACCACTGCCATCATCGGCAAACACTCGGTCCTCGTCGAAACTCCCTTGCCCCGGGCCACTGCTTGTAAAGCACTTGCTATACTGGAGTACAAAGTGCGAAAGGAGAGATTGTTCCTCGTACGCGTCATCCAAACTGCCCATCGAAGCAGAGCGTTCCATAAGCTTCGTCAGCGCGTGCTCCGCGCTATGCGTTTTCCCTTCTGTGAAAGAGCACTCCCGCCCGCCGGCACCCTTCCATACGCGCCTCGGCTGTCAACCCGCACGCGCGGATATCTTTTCGAGCGCCTGCGACAACCGTCTCGCCTGCTCCATCCGCTCCTCAAGCGGCAGTTCGACCGCACCGAGGGAACCAGCGAGGCCGGTGAATCCGTCACCCGCGAAGTGACCCTGGTTGCGCGGCTGCTGAGCGCGGCTTGGGAAGACCGCCGTTTTGCTGTCGCGAAACGCTACGACGCCCGGGGTGAGATCCCCGCGCAGGATCCGGCAGAACACGCACGCGGTCGATGCATCCTCCGTCATGCTCTCATGGTCTCGTGGCGGCGAGTCGCCGCCGGTCACACAGCGTCGGGTCCAGCGGCCTGACTGCTGACTAAGTAGCCGGCATTCGGATATGCACGCAAGATTCTCGATACTCCACCAGCCCGGTGGCACGACCACGCGCGCGGGCTCTCGTCGAGCTGCGTACAGAAGTCGCGCGGAGCTGTTGGGGGCGGTCACTGGGCCTTATCGTGTTGGCGCACCTCCCACCTCCACCGCGCCTATGCCCTCCTCCGTTACCCTGCCGCTCTGGACGTTTGTGGTGCTCACGCTGCTCGCGGCGTGGGCGGCGCTGGAGCGGCTGATGGTGCCCAGCGTGCGCTGGTTCCTGCGCCAGCGCACCAACCGCGTGATCGAGGAGATCAACACCCGCCTGCCGATCGAGATCCCGCAGTTCAACCTCACCCGGCGGCAGGTGCTGATCGACCGGCTGATGTACGACCCGCGCGTGCAGGAGGCCGCCGAGGCCTTCGCCCGCGAGCGGAAGATGCCGCGCGAGGTCGCGATGGAGCGCGTGGGCCGCTACGCCCGCGAGATCGTTCCCGCCTTCAACGCCTACCTCTACTTCCGCATCGGCTACTGGGCGGCGCGGAAGATGGCGCGGCTCCTCTACCGGGTGCGGCTGGGGTGGAGCGACGAGGCGGGACTGGCCGGGATCGCGAAGGGATCGACGGTGGTGTTCGTGATGAACCACCGCAGCAACATGGACTACGTGCTGGTCGGCTACCTGGCCTCCAAGCGCGCGGCGCTCAGCTACGCCGTGGGCGAGTGGGCGCGGGTCTGGCCGCTGCAGGCGCTCATCCGCTCGATGGGCGCCTACTTCGTGCGCCGCGATTCGGGGAACGAGCTGTACCGCCGCGTGCTGGAGCGCTACGTGTGGATGGCGACGAGCTCGGGCGTGACCCAGGCCGTCTACCCCGAGGGCGGCCTGACCCGCGACGGCCGCCTCCGCCGCCCCAAGCTGGGGCTGCTCGACTACATCCTGCGCGCCTTCGACCCGCGCGGCGAGCGCGACCTGGTGTTCGTCCCCGTCGGCATCAACTACGACCGCACGCTGGAAGACCGCACCCTGCTGCTGGACCTGGAGCCGAACCGGAAGAAGGCCGGCCCGGCGAAGGCGGCCGTGGGCGCGCTGCGCTTCGCCGGGCGCAACCTCTGGCAGATGGCGACGGGGCGCTGGCACCGCTTCGGCTACGCCTGCGTGAACTTCGGCACGCCGGTGTCGATGCGGGCCTGGTGCGCCGAGCGCGGGGTGGACTTCCGGGGGATGGAGAAGGAGGAGCGCTTCGCCGCGGTGGAGCGGCTGGGGGCAGAGCTGATGGGGGCGGTGGGCGACGTGATCCCCGTGGTGCCGGTGCCGCTGGTCGCCACCGTGTTCGTGCGCGAGCCATCCGCCGCGCTCAGCGAGCTGGAGCTCAAGGCGCGCGTGCACGAGCTGATCGGCGAGCTGGAGGGGGCGGGCGCGCGGGTGTACATCCCCCGCAAGGACCTGGACTACGGCGTGGTGGTCGGCCTGCGGATGCTCACCCTCCGCCACCTGGTCCGCCAGGACGCCGACGGCCTCTACTCCGCCGCGCCGGGAGAGATGACGGTGCTGCGGTACTACGCGAACTCCATCGCCCACCTCCTCCCCGCGCCCGCCGAAGCCGCCCTCGTCTCTTGATCTCATATCACTTCCGCCTTTCCAAGCATCTTCTCATCGTTTCGACTGATTGGATGTGCATTCCAGTCCACAGAATGAACTCACACGGAGTCAACGGAGTCAGCGGAGTCGTTCTCCGTTGACTCCGTTGACTCCGTGTGAGCCATTCGGTTTGGATGACGTGATCCCGATCGAAGCTCTGCAACGTGGGATGAGAAACAGAACGCCTCTTACAGGGGTCACAGAGTACACGGGGGATGCGTTCCCGGCGTCCTCCGTGACCTTCGTGCGCGAATGGGTTAGGATGAGGGGATGATCCCAACGGAGCCCTGGGTGGTGGTGGCCGAGTTCGGCGCGGTGCTGGAGGCCGACTTCGCCGCGGCCACGCTGGTGGAGGCGGGGATCCCCGCGCGCGTGACCGGCGCGCACCTGGGGGTGTTCGGCGCCGGCTACCAGGGATACTCGATGTTCGGGGTGCGGGTGATGGTCCCCTGGCACCGCGAGGATGACGCCCGCCACGTGCTGGAGGGGCTCTCGCCGGACGAGGACCCACCGGAGGAGGAGGTCACGTGAACCGACTGGCCCTGCTGCTCCTGGCCGCCGCCTGCGGCCGGAACAACCCGAGCGACGGGCAGCCGCCCCCCGCCCCCGCGGCCGGGCTGCGCCTGGTGGAGGTCGCCTCGGGGCTCGACCAGCCGCTCTACCTCACCGCGCCCGCGGGCGACACGCGGCTCTTCGTGGTGGAGCAGACGGGGCGCATCCGCATCGTCAGCGGCGGCGCGCTCCTCCCCACCCCCTTCATCGACCTCTCCGCGAAGATCAGCGCCGGCGGCGAGCGCGGGCTGCTGAGCATGGCGTTCCACCCGGACTACGCCCACAACGGCTTCTTCTACGTCGACTACACCGACACCCAGGGCGACACCCGCGTGGAGCGCTACCACGTGGGCGCCAGCGCCAACGTGGCCGACCCGGCGAGCGCGCAGCGGGTGCTCACCGTGGCGCAGCCGTACGCCAACCACAACGGCGGGCTGGTGATGTTCGGCCCCGACGGGTACCTGTACGTGGGGATGGGCGACGGCGGGAGCGGCGGCGACCCGCAGGGGAACGGGCAGAACCCCGCGGCGCTGCTGGGAAAGATCCTGCGCATCGACGTGAACGGCGCCGCCCCCTACGCCATCCCTCCGACCAACCCGTTCGTGGGGCAGACGGGGAAGCGCCCGGAGATCTGGTTCACCGGCGTGCGCAATCCCTGGCGCTTCTCCTTCGACCGCGAGGCGGGGCTGCTGTACCTGGCCGACGTGGGGCAGAACGCGTGGGAGGAGGTGAACGTCACCCCGGCGGCCACGGGCGGGCTGAACCTGGGGTGGAACCTGATGGAGGCGTCGCACTGCTACGGCGGGGGCGGCTGCAGCCAGCAGGGGCTCACCCTTCCCGTGCTGGAGTACTCGCACGCCGACGGCTGCTCCATCACCGGCGGCTACGTGTACCGCGGCAGCGCGGTCCCCGCGATCCGCGGGCACTACTTCTACGCGGACTACTGCCAGGGATGGATCCGCTCCTTCCGCTGGGACGGCTCGCAGGCGGTGGACCGGCGCAGCTGGGACCTCGGCGGCATCGGCAACGTCACCTCGTTCGGCGAGGACGCGGCGCACGAGCTGTACGTGACCTCCGCCAACGGCAGGCTCTACCGCTTCGCCCCGGCCGAGTAACGGAAATCTCACGCGGAGACGCGGAAACGCGGAGGAGAGAGCGCGGGCGCACGCGCTCTCCTCCGCGTTTTCACTCCGTGGCGCTTACGGGCGCGGGGGACCGCCGGGTGCGCCAGGGGCGCCGGGGCCGCCGGGACCGCGACGGGGGAACATGGCCTGGGCGTGCTCGCGCTGCTCGGGGGTGAGCAGCTCCATCGCCTGGTCGATGGCCGCGCGGTTGTTCTCGCGCAGCGCCTGCACGAAGGGACGCATGTGCTCCATCCGCTCGCGCTGCTCCGGGGTCATCTCGCCGCCCCCCATCGCCATTCCCATCCCGCCGCCGCTCTGCGGCCGATAGCGCTCCAGCGAGTCGAGCGGGGCCTTGTTGCGCACGTCCAGCTCCTCCGCCATGGCGCGGAGCCGCGTGGTCTGGTCGGGCGAGAGCCCGAGCACCTGCGCGCTGTCCAGCAGGAAGGTGAGAGGGTTGCGGGTGTTCGCGCGGGCGGGGCGCGGCGCGGCGGGATCCTGCGCCCGCAGCGAGGTGGACGCGCCCGCCGCCAGCAGCACGGCCGCGAGCGGGAGAAGGAATACGCTCGATCGCTTCATCATCGGCCTCCGTAAGATGGGGTTTCCGCACGTGGACACGGGAGAGACACCTCGCCGCCAGAAATCGTTATCCCGTTTCCGATCAAAAAAAAAGCGCCAGGGAGAAGCCGCGGCGTCTCCCCGCGCCTTCTGCGTCTCTGCCTGAGACGGCAGGTTCTCAGGGCCCGGGCGGCCCCGGAGCCCCGGGCGGCGGACGATGCCTGCGCGCCATTTCCCGCCGGCGGTGCTCCTGGTCGCGGTCGAACTTCACCCGCTGCTCCGGCGTGAGCACCACCCGGATCTCGGCGTTGGTGGAGTCGAACATGGCGCGCACCCGCGGCTGCACCGTCGCCATCAGCGAGTCCAGCCGCGGCCTCCGCTTCTGCACGATGGCTTCCACCCGCCGCGCCTGCTCGTCGTTCAGCCCGTAGCGCGCCTTCATCCGCTCGCCGAGGTGCCGCTCGTGCCGGCGCCCGGGCCCGTGGTGCCAGCGCTCCCACGCCGCCCCGGCCAGCGACCCCGCCACGAAGGTCAGCAGCAGCGCCGCCGTGGCCAGCAGCCACACCCGCCGCGGCGAGACCGTGCCGTTCATCGCGACTCCGGGGCGTCGGGGAGGAGGAGCTGGTCGGCCGCGTCGCTCGCCCCCGCCTCGGCCGAGACGGTCATGGCGTACGGCACCCCCATGGCCTCGGCCACGCCGGGGGCCTGCGCGGAGGCGGACTGCGGGATGGCCTCGGTGAGCGCCAGCACCCCGCCGGCGGCCATCGCCAGCGCGGCCGCCATCGGCAGCGCGGGGCGCACCCAGCGCGCCAGCGGCCCGGCCAGGGCCCGGCGCGCCAGCTCCCCGCGCGCGGCGGCGCGGGTGCGGCGCAGCAGCGCCTCCCAGCGTTCGGGGTCGCGCCCCGGGTCCAGCGGCGAAAGGTCGCTCCAGCTCTCGTTCATGGCGTGTCTTCTCCCCGGTAGGTCGGGCCCAGCAGCGCGCGCAGCGCCCGCCGGCCATGGTGCAGGTGCACGCGCGCGGCACCCTCGGTGGTGCCCACGGCCGCCGCGATCTCGCGGTGCGTCCACCCCTGCACGTCGTACAGCAGCACCACCTCGCGCTGCGTGGGGGTCAGGTGCTCCAGCGCCTCCAGGAGCCGGCCGCGCAGCTCCGCGTCTTCGGCGTCGTGGGCGGGGCCGCGGGCGCGGGCCGGGGCCTCCTCGGCCGCGTCGAGCGGGAGGGCGCTGCGCACCCGCTGGTGGCGGCGGAGGTTGTGGGCGCGGTTGCGCACGATCTGCAGCAGCCACCCCACGAAGGCCTCGGGGCGCCGCACCTCGTCGAGCCGCTTGAGCGCGGTGACGAAGGCGTCCTGGCAGACGTCCTCGGCGTCGTCGCGGTCGCCCGTCTGCGCCAGCGCCACGGCGTAGGCCGCGCGCATGTGGCGGCGCATCAGGGCGTCGAACGCGTCGCCCTCGCCACGGCGGGCGCGCTCGATCAGGTGGGCGTCGGTCGGGATCGGCGGGACGCGGGTCGCGGTCACGGGGCGCGGGCCGGAGCGGCCCGCCGCCCCCACGATACGCGCGGCGGGGCGGCGGGTCCACTCCCTTCCCCTAGCGTGGCGGCCCGATCTGCTGCCGCACCGCGTTGCGCACCGCTGCGGGAACCTTCCGCCACTGCTCGGGGGTGAGGATGCGCTGCACCTCGTCCAGCGCGTTCTGCACGTTCTGCCGCCCCTCGTTCAGCCGCGGCCCGATCCGCCGGAACACCGCCTGCGGGTCGGCCTGCCCCGCGCCCTGCTGCTGCGCGGTCATCACCGCGCCGATCTCGCGCGACAGCTCCTCGCGGATCGGCGCGTTCTTCGCCTTCAGCGAGTCGTTCACCACCCGGATCCGCGCCATCTGGTCGTCGGTCAGCTTCAGGGAGTCGGCCAGCAGCAGGATGGCGTCGACCGGCTGCGGCACCACGCGGTCGACGAGCTGCGACGCGTCCGGCCGCCCGCCGCCGGGGCCCTCGCCCGGCCCGCCCCGCTCGCCGCGGAAGCCGCCGCCGCCGGGGCCGCCCCCGCCGCCCGGGCCGCCGCCGCCCCCCGGCCCGCCCCCGCCGCCGAAGGCGATCCCGAAGAGCCCGCCGCCGTTGTTCTGCGCGCCGAAGGCGAGGCGCGCCGAGAGCTGCACGCCGAAGGGCGAGCCCTGCACGGTGCGCGACACCCGGCTCTGGCCGAAGCCCTCGTTCACCCGGTAGCGGTACGCCTGCGCCACCGGGTCGAAGCCCACCGGGTAGAGGAGGACGTTGTCGGGGCGCTGGAACTGCCCCCACCCGTGCAGGTCGTCGCCCCCGTGCAGGAAGAGGTCGAGCCCGGCGGGGAGGTTGAAGGCGTCGATGCTGAAGGAGAGGCGGCGCTTGAGCTGCGCGGCCTGCGGCGTGTAGGTGGCGCGCATGTCCAGCGACTGCGTCCACGGCCCGCGGCAGGAGTTGCGCCGGGCCACCCGCCCCGTCTGCCCGTTCAGGCACGCGGCCGCCGCGTCCGACGCCGCGAGCAGCCGCGTCATCCCGTTCGCCACCGCCGTGTCGCCCACGCTGGTGGGGAAGACGAACGCCGCGTCGTTGCGCGCGCCGTCGGCGTTGATGTCGGCGCCCACCAGCGGGGTGTAGGGCGACCCCGAGCTGGCCCGCCCGATCAGCGAGATGTCGAGGGCGCGGAAGAAGGTCTTCCCCAGCACCAGCGACAGGTTGTGCCGCCGGTCCTGGTTCGACGGCGCCCAGCGGGTGCGGTTGGGGTCGCCCTGCGTGGGCGTGAAGGAGAAGCCCAGCCCGGGCCCGCCGAAGCCGAAGGAGCCCTGGTCGCGCGAGTGCGACAGGGTGTAGGTGAGCTGGGCCGAGATCAGCCGCGGGAAGAGGCCGTTGACGCCCAGGCTCAGCTGCTCCGTCTGCGAGGCGAGCCCCGAGTTCAGCTCGTAGACGTGCGCGAACGCGGGGTCGTTGCGCGAGGCGTAGAGCGAGGTCTGCCCCGTGGTCGGCACGATGGCCTCGGCCGGCGCGTACACCGGCCGTCCCCCCTCGGACGCCAGGGTGAACGCCGGCGTGGCGCGCAGGTTCAGGTCGCGCACCCCGGTCTGGCTCACGCCGCGCGCGAAGGTGCCGTCGATATTGACGTTGATGCGCGGGAAGAGCTGCGCCTGGAAGCCGAGCGAGGCGCGCCAGGAGCGCGGCGCCTGGAAGCCGCTGCGGAAGAGGCTCACGTTGGGCTGCTGCGCGAGCCCCGTCCCCCCCAGCGTGCCGTCGGCGCAGGTGGTGGGGATGAGCGACGGGTCGTCGGCGTAGGCGCTCCAGTCGGGGAGCGGCACGTTGTCGCCCACGCAGCTCACCTCCAGCTCGCCGCCGGTCCCCGTTCCCGCCAGCGTGGCGGCGTACAGCTCGTAGGGGGTGCGCCCGCGGAACTCGCCGAAGCCGCCGCGCAGCAGCTTGAGCGGCGCGCCGGTCTCGTTCAGCCGCCAGCTGAAGCCGGCGCGCGGGCTCACGTGGATCTCGCCGGGCGCGTAGTCGGTGCGCACCCCGAAGGCGCTCGCCACCGCCGGGTTCGCCGCCGGCTCGTCGTCGAAGCGCGACCCCTCGAGCCGCGCGCCGAAGGTGAACTGCAGCTGCTCGGTGGGGCGGAAGGCGTCGCCCAGGTAGGCGCCCGCGTTCCATCCCCCGCCGCTGGTCTCACCCGTGCTCAGCGTGCGCGTGAACGAGGCCGGGCGCATGTCCTGGAAGTCCTGCAGCGAGTTGAAGGCGAAGGTGCCCAGCCGGTTGGGCGCGTTCACCTGGCGGAAGCCGGCGTGGTTGGCCAGCACCCCGAGCTTCACCCGGTGCCGGTCGCCCAGGAGCACCGAGAGCTCGTCGGCGAACTCGGCGGTGCGCTCGTTCGACTCCTGCGAGAGCGACGGGTCGCCGCCGAAGACGAGGGTGGAGACCAGCCGCCCCGTCCCCGCGTCGGTCGACCCGAAGGCGGTGCCGGTGCGCACCAGCCCCTGCGGCACGAAGAGCGAGGGCGAGCCGTCGCGCGTGTCGGCCGTGTACGAGGCGCGCACCTCGTTGATCCACCCGCCGCCGAAGCGCGAGGTCACCGAGGCCAGCACCGCCCCGCCGCGCGAGTCCGACGAGCCGCCGGAGAGCTCCGTCTCCAGCGGCCCGATGCGCGTGCGGTCCTGCGAGGCGAAGGTGCCGTAGCCGCGCAGGGTGAAGGTGTGCTCCTGCGTGACCACCCAGTCGGCGCGGCCGAGCACGCTGAGCGCGTCGTTGGTGCGGTGGTACGCCCCCGCCAGCCCGGTGGCCGGGAAGCCGTAGACGCTGGTGAGGCCGCTCAGGAACTCGCTCACCGTGGCGGTGCTCACCCCGAGCTGCTCCAGCCCGTCGTCCGAGCGCGGCTGCAGGGCGAAGAGGTCGTCGGAGCGGCGCTGCACGGCGGCGCTCAGGTTGTAGAAGAGCTTGTCCTTCACGATGGGCCCGCCCACGCCCCCGCTCCCGCGGAACTGGCCGTAGCCGTCGTTGAAGGCGGTGCGCCCGGTGCCGCCCTGCAGCGCCGAGCCGCGGAACTGCGTCTGCACGGAGCCCTGCACGCGGTTGGTGCCGGCGCGGGTGGTGCTCGCCACCTGCCCGCCGGAGAACTGCCCGCGCGCCACGTCGTAGGTGTTGGTCACCACCTGGGTGCCGCGGATCCCCTCCTGCGGCAGCCCCAGCGGCGACCCGCCGCCCAGCTGCCCGCCCGAGAGCGCCGAGGCGAACGAGGCGCCGTCGAGCGTCACCTGGTTCTGCGAGGCGAGCTGGCCGGCCACGGAGAAGCCGCCGCGCCCGCTCAAGGAATCGGCGCCGGTGGTGGCGACCACGCCGGGGGAGAGGGTGGCGAGGAGCGAGGGGTCGGTGGAGTTCTCCAGCGGGAGGCGCTGCGCCAGCTCGCTGGAGACCTGGCGCCCGGTGCCGCCCGCCTCGCCGCGCCCGGGCTGCGGGCGCTCGGCGCGGGCGGTGACCCCCTGCAGCTGCACCGCGGCGGTGCCGAGCTGCACGTTGGCCACCAGCACGTCTTCGTCGGCCGCGCGCGCGACCTCCACCGTGCGCCCCGCCTGGCCCAGGCGCGCCACGCGCACCCGGTAGCGCCCGCCGCCGTCGGGGAAGACCACGGTGTAGCGGCCGTCGGCGGCGGTCACCGCGGTGCGGCTGGTGCCGGTCTCGACCGAGGTCACCTGCACGCTGGCGCCCTGCACGGGCTCGCCGCGCTCGTCGGTCACGCGGCCGCGCACCACGTCGGTGGTGGAGCCCACCTGCGCGGCGAGCGGCGTGGCCAGGAAGATCAGGCACAGGACGAACAGGAATCTGCGCATTGCCACCCTCGGAAGCTCGAAAAACGGTTCACTGCGTCGCTGCAGAAGGACACGCGCGACGACACGATCGTTAACTCACGCAGAGACACGGAGGCACGGAGAAACGCAGAGGCTCCGCGCCTCTGCGTCTCCGCGTGAGACGCTGTTTCGTTCAGCCTTCGCCGCGCTCCTCGCGCGGGTGGCCGTGGCCCTGGTTCTTCGACTCGCCGGAGCGGTCCAGGTCGCGGTCGGTGCCGCGGGTGGCGCGCTCCGAGGCGCCGAAGCCGGCGCCGCGGTTGCCGTCGCCCGGATCGCCCTCCGGCGTCATCCCGGTGTGGGTGCCGCCCGGCCGCTGCGTGGTGCTCTTCAGGTCGCCCATGCTCCCTCCCCCGTGGTTCATCCCCCGTTCGAAACGGAGCCCGGGCCGGGTCGCAAGAGACGTTCCCGCAAGCAGATGCACCGGGAACGGAGGGTCCCGTCGCCGCGCGCGCGACACGAAACGGCCACGTGACGCGATTCGCCAGCGGCGGCGCGGGGTGCCGTCCACAGCACGCATCTTGCGTGGGTCGCGGAGCCCCCGCGCGGAGGCGCGTCGAGGGTGTTGCGGGGGGCGCGGGGAGTGTTTAGGTTGGCGAAAGAGACCGAAGCGTTACGTGGACGAGACGCTCTCGTCCGCACGGGTGCCGGAGACGCCGGCACTCCGAAGTATGGGCTCGCCGCGCGGCCGTGCGATGGCCGGCGTAGGGAGAGGAGGTGGGTTCTTGAAGATTCCCTGCTCCAGCTGCGGGTCCGCCCCAGGCGACGCTCCATGAGGAACGCCCCACGGCAGTTTGCCGTGCGGCGTTTTTGTTTTACACCAACAGGAGGTTGAAATGCTCGATTCCGGGATGATCAACAAGATCCAGAAGGCGAGGGACTACGCCTCGGAGCCCGAGCGCATCCACTTCCGCAGCCTCGACGTCGCGTTCGACGGCCGCAACGGCCAGCACACCGTGGACTTCCACGATGGCCACTGGCACTGCGACTGCGACTACTTCCGCGGCCACCACACCTGCAGCCACACCATGGCGATGGAGCGGGTGCTGGGGGTGATGGCTCCGGCCGAAGAAGTCGCCGAGGTGAGCTGAAGGACTGCACGAACGGCGTCTCGCGCAGAGACGCAGAGCCGCGGAGAGACGCAGCAGGTCTCTCCGCGGCTTCTGCGTCTCTGGTGCGGCGCGGCCCTTTTCCCCCTCCCGAGCCAGAGAATGTCCTCATGAAAAGACTTGCCCTGCTGTGTGCGCTCGCCCTGTCCGCGTGCGCTCAACTCCCAACAGAAACCGCCTCCCATGCACCCCCCGACGCTCGCGCGGACGGCGGGATGATGTTGGGAGGCGGTCAGTACGCACCGCCGCAGCCTTGCAAGGACGAAAATGGTCAGCCCGTGACCTGTCCGTGAACCCCTGAACGAAGGAAGTGCCAGGGCCGATCCGGATGATATCGTACGACGGTCTCCGAAGAGGGAGCCCCCGCACGGCAAGAGGGCACTCCTACCCAGCGGTAGGCGCCGTCCATGCAAGGTTTGATCTACGGCCCAAAGCGCTTAAGTCAAGAGGAATGCGGTAGATAGGCCCACTCTGTATTCCGTTCTTTTTACCCCGCGGCACCGACCATCCACACCACGCCGAGGGCGGCGCTGCCGAGGGCGGTGAGGGTGCGCAGGGCGCCGCCGAGCATCGGGGCGCGGGTGCCGGCGCGGTCGAACACCAGGCCGGCGGCGGCGGCGTAGATCCCCATCGCCAGCGTGGTTCCCACGCCGAAGAAGAGGAGGTAGGCGGCGGCCGTCCATCCCGACCGCGTGATGGCCGCCGGGAGGAGCGCCACCAGCGGCGCGGTGCCCGCCAGCCCGTGCGCCATCCCCACCCAGAGCGTGCCGTGGCGGTGCCCGTGCGCGTGCCTGTCCGCAGCCGTCGCGTGCCCGCCGGCCAAGCGGTGGGCGCGCTCGTGCAGCACGCTCCAGAGGAGCCAGACGCCGAGCGCGAGCAGCATCCCCCCCACCCCGAGCTCCAGCCCGCGCGCCACCCCCGCGGGAACGCGCAGCTGGAGCGCGGCCAGCGCCACCCCGACCCCCAGGATCGACGCGGAGTGCCCCACGCCCCAGCGCACGCCGAAGCCCACCGCCTGCAGCGGGCGCGGGCGGCGCGCGACGAAGGTGGTGACCGCCGCCATGTGGTCCGGCTCCAGCGCGTGCGCGAAGCCGGCCACCAGCGCCGTCAGGAGGGGGAGGAGCTGCATCGGTCGCGGGGTCGGGCGGAAATACGGAAGCGCGGGACGTGGGTCCGTCCCGCGCGCGGCGGCTCCAGTGTACCCGTCCCCCGCCCCGCCGTCAATCAGCGGACGTTGAACTGCAGGTTGAAGCGGAAGCGCACGTCGTAGGGAACGCCGTCCAGGCGGGCGGGGAGGAAGCGGAGCCGGAGCGCGATGGCCTCGAGGTACGGATCGATGGCGGGGTCGCCGGTGGGCTGCACCACCTCGGCGTACGAGACCCCGCCCTCGCGGTTCACCACCAGGCGCACCACCGCGCGCTTCACCACCGGCTCGTCGTGCCGCCCCCGCTCGGGGTGGCGGTCCAGCACGCGCAGCATCAGCGCGCTCAGCGTGTCGCGGTTCGCCAGCACCGGGTTGCAGCTGCGCTTCCCCGGCGCGGGGGGAACGTAGTCGCCGTCGATCCGCACCAGCGCCTGGTAGGCGCGCCCGTGCTCCAGGGTGGCCAGGTACTCGGCCACCTGCCGCGTGGCCGCGTCGCTCGCGGGCTGCGTGAGGTTGGAGTCGATGAAGAAGACCTTGCCGTGCCGCGTGGAGTCGACGTCCACGAACAGGATCCCCGTGGGCGCGGCGACGCCGTTCGCCCGCGCGATGCTGTCCAGCGCCGCCCGCAGCTCCCGCCGCTCGCGTACCTGCTGCGGCGTGGGGATCGCCGCCGCCGTGTCGGGGATCACCCGGCAGGGCTGGTCGGGGAGGCGCGGCGTCTGCGCCCGGAGCGATGCGGGAAGGGCGGCGGCGAGCGCCAGGAGCACGAGGAGTCGGAGGGGCATCGGAAGCGAGGAGGTGTAGATGCGCAGGGAATTCGGTGGAGCAATGTAAACAAACGAGGACTCCAGGCCAACCTGGAAAGCGCGGAACGGGGCGGAGAGGGACGGAAATGGGACGATTCTCGGCGCAGCTTGTGACAGCGCCGCCCCTATCCGTGTACCTGATACAACCTGGACGCGGTGGATGAACAGTTGAAGCCGTTATGCCGCAACGGGTGCGAGTGGTGGCCCGTAGGGGGCCACGGGTGGTACGCCGCATGCCTCCTGCGCCAGCCCCTCTCGGCGGCATCCACCCACCACGCTCCCCCGCCAGCGTGCCCAGCGTCCGCCTCTGGTTCCACCCCTTCGACACGGGCGTGCCGTTCACGGCCGACGCGGCCGCGCGCGAGCTGGCGCGCGCCGGGCTCTCGCCGGTGCCGCTGGACGGCGACGGGCCGGAGGGCGCGGGGATCGTCCGCTTCCGCGAGGTGAGCGAGGGGCTGTGCGACTGGGTGCGCGAGGCCAGCCGCGGCGGCGCGCGGCGGGTGCTGGCGCTGGCCGAATCGCGGGCGGCGCTGGCGGGCGGGGCCGGGTGGCGGCTGCTCGAGGCCGGCGCCGCCGACGTGCTGGCCGAGGACCGCGCGGGCGCCGCCCTGGCCGGCGAGGTGGGCGCCCGCTTCGCGCGCTGGGCGGAGGTGGACCGGCTGGTGGACTCGCCGCTGGTGCAGAACCACCTGGTGGGGCGCAGCCCGGTGTGGCGCTCGCTGCTGCGGCAGGTGGTGGAGGTGGCGGCGTTCACCGACGCGCCGGTGCTGGTGACCGGCGAGAGCGGCACCGGCAAGGAGCTGGTCGCGCGGCTGCTGCACTCGCTGGACCGGCGGGCGAACAAGCGCGAGCTGATCATCCTCGACTGCACCACCGTGGTCCCCGAGCTCTCGGGGAGCGAGTTCTTCGGGCACGAGCGGGGCGCGTACACCGGCGCGGTGGGCCCGCGCGAGGGCGCCTTCGCGCTCGCCGACGGGGGAACGCTCTTCCTGGACGAGGTGGGGGAGCTGCGCCCCGCCCTGCAGGCGCAGCTGCTGCGCGCGGTGCAGGAGCGCACCTACAAGCGGGTGGGCGGCAACAGCTGGCTCAACACCTCGTTCCGGCTGGTGTGCGCCACCAACCGCGAGCTCCCCGACGAGGTGGCGCGCGGCGCCTTCCGGGCGGACCTGTACTACCGCATCGCCTCGGTCACCTGCCGGGTGCCGCCGCTGCGCGACCGGCCTGAGGACGTGATCCCCCTCTTCCTCCACTTCGTGCGCCAGCTCGCCCCCGGGACCGAGCCGGAGCTGGACGACGGGGTGCGCGAGCTGCTGCTGCGCCGCGCCTACCCCGGGAACGTGCGCGACCTGAAGCAGCTCGCGGCGCGGCTCGTCTACCGCCACGTGGGCCCCGGGCCCATCACCCTGGGCGACCTCCCCGAGGACGAGCGGCCGCGCGGGTGCGAGGGCGGGAGCTGGGAGGACGGGAGCTTCGAGGCTTCCATCCGGCGCGCGCTGGCGCAGGGGGTGGGGCTCAAGGAGATCGGGCGCCTGGCCTCGGAGACGGCGATCCGCGTGGTCGTCGCGGACGAGGCGGGGAACCTGCAGCGCGCGGCGCAGCGCCTGGGGGTGACGGACCGGGCGCTGCAGCTGCGGAAGGCGCAGGTTCGGCGCTGACTCCGGCCAACGTTATTTGACGCAGAGACGCAGAGGAACGGAGAGAACGACAACAGCGGTTCTCTCTTTTCCTCTGCGTCTCTGCGTCAAATAACGTTGGCTGGGGTCAGCAGATCACGTTGGGAGCGCCGCAGGTCTCCCAGCCGGTCATCACGCCCAGGCTGGCGACGTTGTCGGGGCTGTTCGCGTTCATTGGCATGGAGCGGATCACGCGGATGACGGACGGGGTCGGGGAGCCCGTCCCCGTGTAGGTGTGCTCCACCTGCTGCGCGATCTGCTCCGCCGCGTAGGCGCCGAAGGGCTGGCCGGGGACGTAGCCGTAGGAGCTCACCCGGCTGCCGGTCACCTTCGCCTTGGCCATCGCGCCGAGCTGGCAGGCCACCGAGTTCTTCATGAACGCCTGCGGGTCCGCGGAATGGTGCTGCGACTGCCAGGCGTGGGCGAGCTCGTGGATCAGCGTGCGCGGGGTGAGCGGCGGCCCCGACCAGCTCCGCAGGTCGCCCATGTTCATCACCACGTACCACCCGCTGGAGATCTGCGTCGCCACGGTGAAGGGCCGCCCCTGGCTGCCGAGGCCGTCGGAGATCAGGATGCGGCTGAAGTCCAGGCTCCCGCCGTAGACCGTCCGCGCCAGCGCCTTCTCCTTCGGATCGAGGAAGCGCAGCCCCGTGGGGCTCTTCGTGCCGCCGAGCCCGGGCGGGAGCAGCTTCAACACCTTCTGCACCTTCTGCAGCAGCTGCTGAAGCTCCGGCGGGACCGGACGCGGCGGCGGCGGCCGATGCGGATGGGTGGGGCGCAGCGGCCGCGCGATGTGGATCTCCACCCGCCGATTCAGGCCGGCGTCAGTATTGGAGACAATCTCCTTCTCGCCGCGGCTCTCGGCGACGAGCATTACCCGCGCGGCGCTCCCCTTCTGCGTCCGCTCCAGCGTCTCGATCAGCTGCCGCTTCACCTCCTCGGCGCGGCGCTGGCCGAGCTGCAGGTTGTACGCATCCGATCCCTCCCGGTCGGTGTGCCCCACGATGCGCACCGTCTTGATTGGCCGCCCCCGCCGCTGGCTGGCGATGATGCAGCCGGCGATGGCGACCAGCCGCGGCTGGTGGGCGGGCGGGACGGCGGCCACGTCGAAGCCGAAGCGGTCCAGCACCTCCTTCGGCTTGAGGCCGGCGCAGGGATTGGCCGCCGCTCCCCCGCCGCCGCCGCGCGCGTACGCCGTCGCCGCGCCCGCGGAGCCGCGGGTGGCCGTGGCCGAGGCCGCGGGGGTGCCGGGGAGCGGCGGCGCGCCCGCCTGCAGCAGCGCGGCCTGCGTGATCGGGCCGACGATCCCGTCCACCACCAGGCCGGTGCGCTGCTGGAAGCTGCGGATGGCGCTGCGCGTCGCCACGTCTTCCACGCCGGTCAGCGGGAGCCGCAGCCCCAGCGCCCCGTTCAGCGCCGCCTGCACCCACTGCACGTAGGGCGTGCCCCCGGGGGCGAGCGCCGGCCGCGGTGGGGCGGACGAGCCTCCCCGTGCGGCCGGACGGCGGCGCGTCTCGAAGTCCATCGTTCGCATGGTCCTATCCTCTCCGTTCCTCTGTGTCTCTTCCTCTGTGTCTCTGCGTCAGGCGGTTCAGGGGATGAAGGCCTCGCCCTCCCAGGGGTCGGCGTCGCGGACCGCGGCTGCCTGGGCGAGGGCGCGCGGCGGCGCCGGGACCGCCGCCTTCGCCGCGGGAATGCGCGCGCGCGACTGGATGCGCAGGAAGTTGCCGCCCGTCACCAGGCGCTCGTCCTCGGGGGAGAGATTGAGGGCGCGCACCTTCTCCAACTCCACGCCGGGGTGCAGCCAGGGCCCGTCGGAGCCGAAGAGGAACTTGCGCGCGCCGGCCCGGTGCACCGCCTCCTGCAGGATGTCGAAGCGCCGCACCCCCGAGGTGTCGGTGAACACGTTGGGAAAGCGCACCAGCTGGTCGATGTGCGCCGTCTGCGCCCGCCAGTCGTCGGCGAAGCTTCCCAGGTGGGGGATGATGAACACCACGTCGGGATACTCCTTCGCGATCAGCTCCACTTGGCTCACCTCGCCCATCACGTCGTAGAGCACGGGGATGCGGTAGGGGCGCGCGGCCTCGCAGACCTCGCGGGTGATGCGCGCGTCGTGGCGGTGCACCTTGATCCCCCGGAAGCCGTGGCGCTCCACCGCCTCGCGCACCATCGCCCCCACCCGCCCCCGGTCGCGCTGCGCGTGCACGAAGGCGTAGCACCAGAAGCGCCCCGGCCGCCGCGCGGCGATCCGCGCCACCTCGCGGTTGGCCACCAGGTAGTCGGAGTGGAAGGGGGCGAAGATCACCGTCTTCGCGATCTCGTACGGGTCGGCCCAGCGCAGGTAGTCGTTCAGCGGGGCCGAGGTGTCCCACGGCCCGGTGAGCCCGTCGCCGGTGCCGGCGTGGCAGTGGCTGTCGATGATCATCGCCGGGCTCCCGCGAGCGGGCGGCGCGGAGCGGCGAAGCGCAGCCGCGATTCGCTGGCGGTGAGGCAGGCGAGCGAGGCGAGCGGCGCCTGCAGCGGCTCGCCCACCACCGGCGGGGTGGGCGCCCCGGCGTTCAGGACGCCGTTGATCCCGGTGAGGAGCGGGCCACTACTCGGAAGGTGGTGGAACTCGATCACGCCGATGGCCCGGGGCCGGAGCAGGTTCTCGCAGTCGATTGCCACCTCGGGCGCGGACATCGTTCCGTTCCCCGGGACGGTCTTGACCCCGAGCTGGAACTGCGCGGGCGAGACCCCCAGCGTGTCGAGCGCGTACGCAACGATGTCGCGGTGCCACGCCCGCAGCGTGGCGCCGGTTACCCCGCGGCCGGCATCGTAGGCCATGGGGCGGATGATGACGTTCGGGTTCCCGATCGCCATCCTCCAGTCCACCGCCACGGTCGAGGGCCCCGCGAACCTGAGGGTGCCCTTCGGGTTCCCTGGCGGGCTGCGGAAAGAGTGTGTATCGGTGACCTTGCCGCCCGCCGCCACCGCCACGATCAGCCCGCGGGGTGCCAGGCGCATGGCGAGCATCCGGCAGAAGTCGGTGAAGCGGTCCTTCACCTCCGTGCGCAGGATCTCGATGTCGAAGCTGATCCCGTCGAAGGCCGGGCATGCCGGGGCCGGCGCCCCCGGTATGAGCGACCCCGTGACCACGAAGGCCGCGACGCGGTCGGCGAAGGTGGCCATGTCCGGCATGCGGTCGGGATCCGCGAGCCACTCGTTGAAGCGCCGGGCCCGGAGCTCCTCCGCCGCGAGCTCTCGCGCGTTCAGGTCGCTCCCGGCCGCCGGGACGATTCCGTAGCCGGCGAGCACCTGGAGGCCGTTCGAGCGGGCGTTCGCGACCACCTCCTGCAGCGTCTGCGGGCGCGAGCGCCTGGGCGCCTTCGGGTCCGCGATCGAAGGGAAGCGCGTCGCGGGGTCCATCACCAATCGCATCGGGACCTGGCGGATGAGCTTGCCGTCGCGGTCGCGGATGTCGACGTCGGTGTCGTTGGTGATGGTGCGCAGGAGCGACACGTCGTCGACCTGCCCCGCCAGCGCCGCCATGTTCGCGGCCGTCACCGTCTGCGCGGACGCCCAGGTGGAGACGCGGAGCCGGGGGACCGGCGTCGCCGGAACCTGACAGAGCACCGGCGGGAACACGTTCGCCAGGGGAGCACCCCCGGACCCGCCCACCTCCGCCATCACGCCGCCGCCGGTCGCCACCCGGCAGCGCGCGCCCGCGGCGTTCATCGCGACGAAGCTGGCCCACGCCTTCCGCAGGGCAGGATCGAGCCGCGCGGCGTTCGACCGTACGGAGTCGCGGAAGTCGATCAGCGGCGCCTCGCCGGGCGCGGCGCCCAGAAAGAGGACCGCGTCCTCCCCCTTCGGGATTACCAGCCACCAGCTGCTCCCCAGCTTCCGCGCGCGCAGCGCCGGCACCTGCTCGTCTTCCTTGTAGATCCCGGCGAGCGCGCCCGCCTTCACCGCGCCAAGCATCTGCGACGCGTCGGCGCGCGCGGCGGGGTCGGGGCCGTTCGCCATGCGCAGCAGCGCCTTCTGCGCGAAGACGTCGATGCGCGCGTCGATCACCCCCGCCTGCGTGGCGGTGACGGGGACCGGCGCGGAGAGCTCGCCCTGCAGCTCCGCGTCGCCGTCCTCCGGGAGCAGGACGATGCTGCCGCCGCGGCGCACCCAGCGCCCGCGGTCGCCGGGGAGGAAGATTCGTGCGCTCATGCTCGTTCCCGTGGAATGAAGTTCCGTCGCCTGAGACCGAACCGCGAAAGCCCTCGTGTCATCCTGAGCCTCAGGATGACACTCAGTGCTCATTCCAGTGCTCATTCGGCATCGAGGATCAGAAGTTTGCCATGACCCCGTCCGCCCGCATCCAGGCGCGGAGCTGGGTCAGCACCTCGTCGGTGATGCGCACGCCCATGTTGGCGATGATGTGCGTGGGGTCGTGGGGGTCGGGGAAGCCGCCGGTGTGCACCGCCACGACGTTCCGGTAATCCTGCCACCGCACCCACACCGGGCCGCCGCTGTCGCCGTGGAAGCTGTCCATGTCGTAGGTGATGGAGCGCGGCTCGGTGGGCGGCGACGGGTTCACCACGTGGCCGTTCGAGCGCCACATCATCGTCCCGACGCGGTCGATGCCGCAGGCCGCGAGCTGGGCGGCGGTGGCGCTCCCCACGGCCGGCAGGTTCTCGCACTTGTCCGTGGGGTAGCCGGCCTGGTTGACCTCCAACCCCCTGAGCTTGGCCAGCGTGTGCGGGCGGATGCGCGTGCCGCCCCCGAGCCGCGGGGAGCTCCAGAAGCCGAGCGGCTGGCCCCCCAGCGCCGCCTGCGGCTCCGCGCCCAGCGGCACGTCGAGGGTGATCAGGCCGTAGTCGAACTGGGCGTTGGTCCCCGCGGTCCACTGCGCAGGCACGCGCATGTCGGCGGCGTCGGCCTCGCCCAGGGGCCGGGCGGTGCCGTTGCGGCCGGGGACCGCGGTGATCCGGGCCGGCTGCACCCGCCCGGCGGCGGGGAAGTCGGGGAGGCGGAAGAGCAGGTTGTGCCCGCAGGTCAGCACGTGCCGGTCGCTGATCAGCGTCCCCGAGCCGCGCACCAGGATCTGGTCGAGCGGGTTGTTCGGATGGGTGAAGAACAGCTCCAGGCAGCAGACGAAGCGGAACGGGACGGGGATGGTGTCCGCCACCAGCGCCCGCGTGTCGGCGCCCAGGATCTCCTCCTCCGCCCCGCCGCCGCGGGCGAAGATGCGCGCCTTCGGAACCCCCGCCCCCGTGCCGGCCGGGCGGTAGCCGAGCAACGGGTGGAAGGCCAGCGTGCGGCCGCGCGGGCCGCCGCCCCCGGACGGCAGGAGGATGACGCGGTTCCCGTCGCGGACCCAGCGTCCGCGGTCGCCCGGTAGACTCGTCTGCGTGCTCATCTCGGCCTCGCGTGCGCGGCGGGTGGCCGCGCCTCAGATGGTGACGAAGGCGGCGGAGCAGGTCGGCATGGCCTTGGGCGCCTTGGCCGCCATCGACTTCGGCAGCTCGTTCGCCAGCCATGCCGGCGGCTTGCCGGCCGGGAGGTCCTTGGGCGGCGTGGCCTTCCCCATGAAGTTGATCGACGTCTTGTTCGCGGTGCCGCTGGCGTCGTAGGTCACCCAGACCACCTTCTTCGACCCGGGCCAGAGCCAGTGCGGCATCCGCGACTTGCGCTTGCTGTCGTGGAAGACCCCCGACGCGTCGCGGTACCAGTAGTTCATCCCGTGGATGCCGCCGGGATCCATCACCGCGGTGCACTCGATCCCCAGCGACCTGGCGATGTGCAGCGCGATCCCGTCCACCGGGGCGCCGGCGGCGTTGAAGAGGTTCCAGTAGCTGTCGCCGGTGTCGAAGGTGTGCTGCGGCGCGCCGGCGAAGCACCCCCAGATCTGCATCATCGCGCCGGGGGCGAGGTTGCCCTTGAGGGTCGCGCGCTTCGCGGCGGAGATGCCGTCGGTGAAGAAGCCCGACATCAGCCCGGCGTCCTTCACCAGCGCGATCTTCCGCTTCTCCAGCGCGGTGAGCGACGACGCGTCGAGCTGCGCGGCGAGGGCGGTGCGCTCGCCCACGGCCACCCCGTTCTGGTAGCCCATGTAGAGCCCGCCCATGAAGCCGTGGCCGCAGTAGTGGATCTGCCGGATCTTCAGCGGCGACGCGATCAGCTCGTTGACGAAGGCGTTCTTGTGCCAGGCGCAGACCACGTCGATCTGGTCCGACGGGAAGCGCCTGGCCAGGTGCTCCTTGAGCGTGCGCGCCACCATCTGGTTGGAGAGGTCGCGCTCGGTGGTGCCGGGGCCGTGCGCCCCCGAGTAGCCGTAGAAGACGACGATGCGGAGCTTGGCCCCCGACGCCGCGGGGTCCTCGCCCTGCAGCTCGCCCTCGCCCCACGCCGGCGGAAACGGCCCGGCGGGGAGGAGGATGATGCGGTTCCCCTGGCGGACCCAGCGGCCGCGGTTACCGGGAAGGGAGATGCGTGTGCTCATGCCGGCCTCGGGCGCCGTGCGGCGCGGGTCGATGAAAAGGGAAGGCGGGCGAGGCGCTCCATCATCCGGATGGAGGTCTCCACGCCGCGGTGGAAGTTGGGGAGGTGCATCTTTTCGTCGGGAGCGTGCATCCCGTCGTCGCGCAGGGCGAAGCCCATGAGCACCACGGGGAGCCCCAGGTCGGCGGAGAGCGCCGCGGCCACGGGGAGGGTGCCGCCGGAGCGCACGAACACCGGCGCGCGCCCAAAGGTGTCGCGCGCGGCGCCCGCCGCCGCGGCGATCGCGGGGTGGCGCGGATCCACCCGCACCGGCCGCGCGCGGAAGAGCGTCTTCACCCGCACGCGCAGGCCGGACGCGGGGACCGTGGACACCCAGCGGCGGAAGAGCCGCTCCACGCGCTCCGGGTCCTGCCCCGGCGCCAGGCGGAAGCTGAGCTTCGCCGTGGCGCGCGTGGGGATCACCGCCTTCACGCCGTCGCCCGCGTAGCCGCCGGCGATGCCGTTCACGTCTACGGAGGGGCGCAGCGTGGTCCGCTCGTACTCCGAGAACCCGCGCTCCCCCCAGCCGGCGGAGACGCCGGCGTCGTGCAGGATCTCGTCGTCGCCCGGCCCCGCGCGGCGCAGCGCGGCGCGCTCGGCGGGCGGGGGAACGTCCACGCCGTCGTAGAAGCCGGGGATGGCGACGCGCCCGTCCGCCGCGTGCAGCCGCGCGACCAGCCCGGCCAGCACGTGCACCGGGTTGGCGACCGCGCCGCCGAAGACCCCGGAATGGAGGTCGTGCGGCGCCCCGTGGACGGTGACCTCCACCCCCAGCGTGCCGCGCTCGGAGAGGACGATGGCCGGGGTGCGCGCGTCGCGCATGGCCATGTCGGAGATCACCGCGGCGTCCGCGCCGAGCGAGGGGCCGCGGCGCGCCAGGTACTCGAGCATCCCCCGGCTCCCGCTCTCCTCCTCGCCCTCGAAGAGGAAGACCAGGTCCAGGGGGAGGCGCCCCGCGGCGCGCAGCCAGCACTCCGCCGCCTTCACGTGCGCCCAGAGCTGCCCCTTGTCGTCCGACGCGCCGCGCCCGAAGAGCGCGTCGCCGCGGATGGTCGGCTCGAAGGGGGGCGTGTGCCACCCGTCGGCCAGCTCCGCCGGCTGCACGTCGTAGTGGCCGTAGACGAGCAGCGTCGGCCGCCCCGGCGCGCCCCGCCACTCGGCGCGCACCAGCGGGTGGCCGGCCGTCTCCACCAGCCGCGCGTCGAGGCCGATCGAGCCCAGGTGCGCCGCGAGCCACGCCGCGCACCGCCGCACGTCCGCCGCGTGGGCGGGCTCGCTCCCCACCGAGGGGATGCGCACCAGCTCCGCCAGCTCCTCCACGAAGCGCGGGCCGTTGGCGCGGGCGTACGCCAGCGCGGCGGCGACGCCCTCCGCGGGAGCGGCGTCCGTGCGGGGACGGGGGCGGGCGAGCGCGGGGGAAGGCATCTCAGGCCGCCGGCCAGGGGAGCTCGTACTCGGCCCCCGCGGTGATGCTGGTGATTGCGGAGCCGCCCTTCCACCGGTGCTCGATCTTCTTGCCGTATTTGTCCTTGCGGCTCTTGTCCTGCTTCAGGAAGGGGGGGATGTCGCCGCCCTTCCCGGTGTGCGTGACCTCGATGGCGTCCTTGCTCAGCACGTAGGGCTCGATCCCCTCCACGTTCTGCACCGGCCCGGCGAGGGTGATCACCGAGCGGATCACGTAGCGCTCCAGCAGGTCGTCGCCGAGCCCCTTCGCCTTCGCGAAGAAGACGCGGTAGTCCGCCAGCGGCCGCTCGAAGACGCGCCCGTACTGGCTGTACTGCCGCATCCGGGTCCTGAAGTCGTCGGTGCGCCCGGCGTAGACCGGCTTGTTCTTCCAGTTGTAGATGACGTAGAACCCTTTCCCCGCGTTCGGGCACACCTTGTCCAGCGTGCACCCGGGGACCCACTCGAAGGTGACCTTCACCGTCTTCGCGGGCGCCGGCGTCGGCGGGGGTGTCGGTGTCGGCGGGGTGACGGGGACCGGGCGCGGCCATCCCATCTGCACCCCCCGAGACGGGTCGGGCGCGAACGCCAGCGCGCCCAGCATCCCCATCTCCCCCTGCCCCGCCGCGCCGCCGAGCTCGCGGCGGAGCCCGTAGCGCCGCCGGCGCCGCGCGGAGAGCCGCTGCGGCACCAGCGCCCCCGCGCGCCGCACGGCGACGATCTCGCCGCCGCCGCCGGGGAGCGGGCGCGCCACCACGTCCCACGCGACGGGGCCGAAGCGGCCGCGGAAGACGCCGTAGCGCGTGCCGGTGGTGAGGGAGCGCAGCGTCCCCACCCGCCGCGCGGCGCGGAGGAGCCGCTCGAGCGCGGCGGTGCGGCGCCGGTCGCGCACCCGCCAGGGGCGCAGCGCCCGCCCCGAGGCCGCGCCCCGCCCGAAGCCCGGGCGCGCGCCCACCGCCAGGGTGAGGTCGGCGCCGTCCGCGGTCCGCCACCAGAGGCGGCCGGAGAGCGGCGCGTATCCGCCGCCGCCCGGCGCGTACGCCGGGAAAAGGGTCGACTGGGCCATGGTGCTCCTCCTTTCTCCTGCGAGGCGATCAACGCCCGAGCGGGTCGCCGCCGAGCTCGAAGGGCGTGGTCTGCCCCTGGTCCGCGACCGCGGCCGGGAGCCGGGGGGGCACGGCGCCCGTGCTCTGCACCCGGAAGCCCTGCGGCGCCGGTAGGATGCGCTTGGTCGCGGTGCGGTTGTTGAGCTTCACGCCGGCGCGGCCGTAGGCGCGGATCAGGATCGACTCCACGTCGTTGCGCAGCAGGTCGGGGGGCGGCGCCGGGGCCGGGCCGGTCCAGGAGACGTTCCCCACGGCCACGGTGTACGGCGCCAGCGGCACCCCGAACTCGCTCAGCGCCTGGAAGCGCCCCCGCCAGCGCACCGCCCAGCTCCCCGACTCGCCCACGTAGATCGGCACGCCGTCGCGCATCAGCACGTAGACCGCGGCGGCCGCCGGCTTCAGCGCGAGCGCCTTCTCCACCGGCACCGCCGCGCTCCAGGCCACCGTGGCCTGCGCCCCGCGGACGCGGTAGGGGGTCCCGGCGAGGGTGCGCTCGAACCCCGGCTTCCCCCTGGCGATCACCTCCTCCTCGCCCTCCACCGGGCGCACGGCGACGATCTCGCCCTGCAGCTCGCCCAGGGGGCGCACCAGCAGCCGCCACCCGGGGGTGGCGAAGACGGTGAAGCCGCCGGAGAGCCGCCCCGCCGGGCGCGCCCGCCGCGCCAGCCCCGCCACCGCGCGGATCACCGCCGGCGCCGGGTCGGCCGGGAGATGGCCCCCCGCCAGGCCGCGCAGCTGGTCCGGCCGCAGCCGCGCCATCACCGTGTGCAGCCCCCGGTGCGGCAGGCGCAGCCGCCACCGCCGCACGCGCGGCGCGGAGCGGGAGACGCCGTAGCGCAGGCCGCCATACCGACGCCCGGAGTCGTAGCGCGAGACGTCGCCGTAGAGGGGCGCGCGGCCGTAGCGCGGCGCGGCTCCGTAGCGCGCGGGGCGGCGGAAGGCCGCGGCGTCGGCGGGGAAGGCCTCGAGCTCCCCCTGCGCCTCGAGCTCCGACTGCGGGGCCCCGAGCTCCGGCTGGAGCGCGACGATCTCCATCTCCCGGTTGCGACCGCGCGGGCGGCCGACCACGCGCCAGCTCTGCCGCCCCGCGCTGGCGCGGTAGACGGGGAAGCGCGCGCCGCTGCCGCGGTGGCGCAGCGTCCCCACCCGGTGGGCGTTGCCGAGCATGCTCCCCAGGGAGCGGTGCAGCCGCGGGCGGCCGCGCCAGCGCCCCCACACCGGCGCCGGGAGGCGGAAGTACCCGCCGCCCAGCACCGGCCAGAGCGGCGGCTCGTCCCACCCCGCCGTCGGCGGCTCGTCCGCGAAGCCGGCGGCGGCGCCCGCCCCGTCGTCGTCGCCGAAGCCGGCGGCGCCCTGCGGGGAGCCGCCCCAGGGAGCCGCCGCGCCGGGCTCGTCGAAGGCCAGGTCGGCCGCCGACACCCCCGGGCGCGCGCCGTGGAACCCCGCCCCCGGCGGCTCGTCGTCGTCTACGTATGGCATGGTGTCTTTCCCCGGTTGCCGGCCCGCGCCGCGCGCGCCACCGCGCACGCCGCCCTGGCCAGGTCGTGTTCCTCGTGGTCGGCCCGCAGCAGGAAGGTGAGCACCGGCCCCGGCGCCGCCCGCAGCACCGCGCGAATCCCCTCCGCCTCCAGCCGCGCGTGCACCGCCGCCGCGTCGGCGAGCGCGGGAAGCGTCTGCACGGGGAAGCCGCCCCCGGCGATGGGCCGCACCCCGCGCTCCGCCAGCATCCCGCGGAAGCCCTCCACCGCCGCCGCCAGGCGCGCCCGCAGCCGGTCGCCGCGCGCCCGGTTGAGCGCCAGGGCGCGGGCGGCGGCGCGCACCGCGGGGATCGAGGGAGGCGAGCCGTGGACGCGGGTGCGGCTCTCGGCCGCGAAGCGCTCCACCTGGTCCCGGCTCCCCGAGAGCGCCGCCAGCGGGGCGCCGAACCCCTTGGCCAGCGACGCGCCCAGCAGCAGCTCGGGCCCCTCGATCCCCCAGCGGCGGAGCGATCCGCCGCCGCCGCGCCCGTAGGGAAATTCGGGCGACGGATGCTCGCCCCAGATCCCCAGCGCCTGCGTGTCGTCCACCACCAGCAGGCCGCCGGCGGCGCGCACCGCGTCCAGGTACTCGGGGAGCGGCGCCGGCCGCCCGCACCCGGGGCAGAAGCCGTCGCATACCACCACCGGCCGCCCCCGCCCGATCGTCCGCAGCGCCCGCCGCAGCCCCGCCGCCGAGTGGTGGCGGAAGGCGCGCACCGGCACCCCGGCGCAGCGCGCCCGCTCCACCCCCCACCGCGCCACCGCGTAGGCGCCCTCGTCCACCAGCACCGCGCCCGCGCCGGGCGCCAGCACGCCGAACAGGTCCCAGAAGAGGTGCAGGGTCGAGGGGAGGAAGAGCGCCGCCTCGCACCCCTGCAGCCGCGCCAGCCGCCGCGCGGCCGCCCCGGCCCCGGGGGGCGGCTCCAGGACGGCGGGGAGGCCGGTGGTCAGCGAGCTCCACGGGCCCAGCGCCGCCCAGGGGTGCCGCATCCCCAGGTAGAGGGCGGAGGCGAAGTCCAGCCTGCCCCCGCCCTCCGCGCCCCGCCGGCTCACACGTTCAGCAGCACGATGGTGTCGCCGCGCCGGATCCAGCTCCCCACCTGGCCCCCGCCGCCGGGGCCGCCCCCGTTGCCGTTGCCGTTGCCGTTGCCGCCGGGCCGGGCGCCCGCGATCAGGCGCACCAGCTGCGGGGCGTGCTGCTGCGCGGCCTGGATGGCGGCCTGCTTGGCGGCGACCGCGGGCGGCGCGCCGGTGGGCCCGGCGGCCAGGGTGCGGGCCGCGGTGGTGGCGGTGCGCACCAGCGCCTTGGCCGTATCCAGCTCCATCTCGTACGACCCCTCCATCTCCCAGCCGAGCGCGCCCTGGGCGCAGCGGCCGGCCGCCTGCCCCCACTTCGTCCCCTGCGCTCCGCCGAAGTAGCCGCCGATCGCGCCGCCGACCACGGGGAGCGCCTTCCCGGCGGCGTTCTTCAGGATTCCACCCAGCGCCTTCCCTGCCGGCGAGGCCGCGACCGACTTCGCCTTGTTCAGCAGCTTGCCCAGGAACTGCTCCAGCTCCTGCTCGTTGCTCACGCCCAGCAGCTCGGCGGCGAGCATCTCCTCCTCCTGCTCGTTCATCTCCCCGTACTCGCCGAACTCGCCGTATTCGCCGTACTCGCCCTCGTACTCCCCGGCGAACTCGCCGTACTCGCCCGCGAACTCGCCGGCCGAGAACTCGTTGAGGGTGCGATCCAGGTCGTGCATGGTCTCCTCCATCTCGGGATGGTTGGCTGTGGGTGCCGGGGGCGCGGCGCGCCCCCGGCCGGTGCGTGGGCGGCCGCGTTCAGCGGGGCAGCCGCAGGGTGCGCTGCGCGGCCTGCAGCCGGTTGCGCAGGTGCCACGAGGGCTGCATGTAGCGCGCGTCGGCGCGCTCGCGGACCTCCACCACGTCGTCGGAGAGGTTCACCCCGGTGGCCGTGTGGTAGGCGTGGATGTACCCCTGGATCTCGGCCTTCCAGTAGCGCAGCCAGGCCCGGGCGTCGTCCTGCTCGTTGATGTCGCTCCAGTTGCCGTAGCGGATGGAGAGGAGGATGCGCTCGCCGAAGCGGGCCAGGTCGCGGAACCAGCGCACGCTGGTGTCGGTCCACCCCTGCAGCCGCTTCATGCTGTCCACCGCGCCCATCCACGGCTCGGGGTAGGCCACCATCAGCCGCCCGCGCAGGAACTCGCGCATCTCCGGGCGCGCCAGCAGCCACTGCTGCAGCAGCATCTCGGCGCGCGCCTGCCACGGCAGGTCGCGGAACTGGTTGTGCGCGCCCTCCGAGAGGAGGAGGTGCACCTCGCGCAGCGAGTTCAGCACCGGGAAGGCGTCGGCGATCACCGTGGTGTCGTTGTCCTCCTTGTAGAAGGCCGCCGCCTGGCGCAGGAGGTTGTGGAAGGCCTCCAGGAAGTGCACCCGCGAGTCCGCCGGGCGCAGGCGGGGGATGGCCCTGCCGTAGAGGGTGAGCCCGTAGTGGTGGTTGTACTCGTAGGCGCGCCGCACCACGGAGAGGCGCGAGGGCTCGTCCTGCAGGTAGCCCCAGATGAAGCCGTTCAGCGGCCGCAGCGGGTCGAGCTCGAGCTCGGCCAGCGGGTCGAGCCCCGGGCCGGGGCGGCGCACGTTCTGGAAGCGCCGGGTGATGGCGGCGATGGTCTGGTTGAGCATCCCCTCCTCCATCCAGTAGCTCCAGATGAGCTCCAGCATGCAGGGGACGTCCATCCGGTTCGCGCTGGCGATGCAGAAGGGCCCACCCGTGCGCACCTCCTCCGGGTCGTCGTAGACGTTGGCCATCACCGTGGTGAGGTAGTTGTTCGAGCCCTTCCCCATGAAGTCGTTCAGCCGCTGCAGCGCGACCTGGTGGCTGATGGTGCCGGTGCCCAGCCGGTTCACCGTCTCGTCGATGGCGCCCGGGGCCAGGGTGAAGATCGCGTCGTGGGTGTAGCCGGTGTTGAGGAGGAGGAAGGCCTCGGTGGCGTCCTTGAGGAAGGTGTACATCTCCGAGCCGGGGAGGTGCGGCTTGTGGCTGCGGATGCGCCCGCCCAGCACCGCCCGGACGGGGTCGGCGTGGTGGAATTCCTCCTCGATCGGCTCGGGGCACAGCGCGGCCTGGATGAAGGCGTTGTAGCGCTCGAACGAGATCGCGTCGGTATGCAGGTTGATCGCCCACCACAGCACCTCCATGGAGCGCGAGCCCGTCTCGGTGCGGTGCAGGGTGACGCCGCGGTCGGTGCTGGCCAGCGCCGGCGAGTCGCGCAGCGCCTTCACGATCTCCAGCGCCGACTCGGCCACCGTGAGCACCGCGGTGGAGGTGTCGATCGCCTGGTGCGGGCGGGTGAAGTTCCCCGCCGCGAACTCTTCCAGCTGGTCCTCCGCGTGGGCGTCCTCGGCCGCGTCGATCACGTCCTTGAGGTCTCTGTCCTTGGGCTGGCCGGCGGCCTTGCCGCCGCTGCCCGGGATCTTGCGGTTCGCCATGGTCGTTCTCCTGAGTTGGCGGGCGGTCAGCCCATGGGTGCCAGCGCCGGTCGTACGCGCGAGCGCGTGGCGGCGAAGTCGGTGGTCTCCAGCGTGGAGCGGAGCGCCCAGTAGGTGAGCAGGTCCACCAGCAGGCGGCCCTCGCCCTCGGGGGTGAGGGTGCCGTCGGCGCGTGCCTGCCCCACGATGGCGAAGGCGAGCGAGGGGGCGAGGTCGCGCAGCGCCCGGAAGCGCCCCCGCGAGCGCTCCCACTGCTCGCGCAGCCGCGCCGGCGCCCGGTCGTCGGGGCGCATGGCCTCGGCGAGCGACTCGCCGCCGAGCCTGGGCGGTCGGAACCCCGCGAGGAGCCGCACGAAGTCGGGGATGGTGTGCCGCACCATCCCGATCAGCCGCCGCGCCGGGGCGGCCACGTCTTCGTTCAGGGGGTAGAGCTCGTTCCAGAGCGCGGAGAGGCGGGCCCACTGCGGATCGGGGTAGAGCGCCGCCCCCATCGCCGCCGAAAGGAGGAGGCGCAGCCAGGGCGTGGGGTGCGGATCCTCGGCGTCGATGCGGAAGACGAAGGCGCGGGGGAGGCTCACCACCCCCATCAGCCCGGTGGTGCTGGTGACGCCCACCCGCCCCACCGACCAGAAGTCGGCCACGATCTCCGAGATCCAGCGCTCCCACATCCGCCAGGCGGGCTCCAGCTCGCCGGCCTCCTCGGCGCGGCGCACCAGCACCGGGCGCAGCTCCTCCACCAGCTCGAGCAGCGCCGCCCCCTGGTGCCCCACCTCGTGCACCAGCGAGCTGGCGATGCCGCTCCCCACCATGCGCTCGCGGGGGATGCGGATGATCCCCGCCGGGCTCTCGCCCCCGCCCGGGAGGCGGGTGCGGGCGCGGCGGATGGCGGCGCCGTGGCCGCGCGCCAGGTAGCACATCAGCGGGGGCGCCTCGTAGTAGCCGCCGTCCAGCCGCAGCGCGTCTTCGGCCACGATGTCGAGCCCCGCCAGCCACACCCCGGTGTCGTGCTCGCTGCGCTGCGTGATCACCTCGGCGAACACGTCGAAGTGCGAGAGCACCACGTTGAAGCGCAGCCGCAGGAAGGTGAAGCGGCGCTGCACCTCTTCGGGCGAGGCCGCGCGCCCCGGCCCCCGCAGCCACTCCAGGTAGCGCTCCACGCGGGCGCGCAGCTCGCGCCGCCCCTCGGCCAGGTAGCGCTCCACCGCGCTCTGCGCCGGGGTGCTGAGGGAGGCGGCGGGCACCATCGCCTCGTGCAGGGCGAAGGGCCGGATCCGTCCCAGCCGGGTCAGGAGGGCGCGCGCCTCCTGCTCCAGCATCCAGTGCGCGTAGGAGTCCGGCATGGCTCAGGCTCCGGGGGTGAGCACCACGGTGTTGCCGCGGCGGAACCAGCTCCCGCTCCGCGCGAAGCCCCGCGAACCGCCCTGCCCGACGCCGTAGCCGCCGCCCCCGTTGCCACCCGGCGCATAGCCGTCGTAGCCGGAGCCGCTTCCGCTGCCGTAGCCGGAACCGCCGCCGTAGCCGGAGCCCGATCCGCCGCCGAGGCCGCGCGAGCCGCCGCGTCCACCGCCGTAGCCGGAGCCGCCGCGGGGGCGCGAGCGCGAGCCGCCCGGCTGAGGCCGCCAGGTCTCGCCGAGGGGGCCCTGGCCCTGGCCCTGGTCCTGGCCCTGGCGGCGGCGGCCGCACCTGCACCGGCCGCCGTGCTTCCCGGCGGCGCGGCCGGCCAGGCCGGGGGCGTGACGGGCGGCGGCGGCGAGCACGGCGTCCTTGGCGATGGTGTCGGGGTGGCCCATGGATGGCATCTGCGTGGCCTGCTTCACCGACTCGCCGGCCAGCCGCACCACGCGCCGCGCGACCTCGAACTCCTGGTCCTGCGCGCTCATCCCCTCCAGCTCCAGCCCGAACATCCCGCCCGCGGCCGAGGCCAGCTTGCCGCCGATCATCCCGCCCACGCCGGGGAGCACCATGTTCCCCAGCGCGGTGCCGGCGATGGGGAGGGCGACCTTGGCCACGCCCTTCAGCGCGCCGCCCAGCGCCTTGCCGATGGGCGACTTGACGAAGCCGCCGATGGCCTTGCCGGCCTTCTTGATCAGGCTGCCGAGGAACTGCTCCAGCTCCTCCTCGCTGTGGATCTCCAGGAGCTCGGCGGCCAGCTCCATCTCCTGCACCTCGTCGAACACCGTCTCCTGCTCCCCCTGCCCGAACTCACCCTGGCCGTACTCGTACTCGCCGGACCACTCGCCCTGGCCGTACTCGCTCTCGTACTCGCCCTGGCCGTATTCGCCGGCATACTCGCCCTCGTACTCGCCGGCGAGCTCGCCCTGGCCGTACTCGCCCTGGAACTCGAACTCGTTCCCCGACTCCAGCGCGTCGATGCCGGCTTCGAACTCGCCGAGGGCGTTGTCCAGTCCGTGCATGATCTCCTCCTGGTGAATGAAACGCGGAAGGGGCCGACCCGCGTGTTGCGGTCGGCCCCCTTCAAAGCACCCGTGATACCACCCTAAGTCGTTGATTTACAACACCCCGCCCCGAAGCGTCCTTCGCCGGCCCGCCGAAACCCCCTTCGCGCGGCGAAGCTCGCTTCGTCTCATCCTCATACCAGATCTGCCGATCGGCTGTGCATTCCTCATAGAGCTGAAGACGAGACGGGTCTCACACGGAGGGACCAGAGGAACCAGAGAAAAGAATTCAGTTCTGGTTCCTCTGGTCCCTCTGTGTGAAAACCATTCTCTGTTCGGCTGTGTGCACAATCAATCAGCCGAAGCGGTATCATGCTCATACCAGATCACACAGATGACTGTGCACTCGGAGACACCAGCACAGAGATCCTCACACGGAGTCAACGGAGTCAACGGAGAACGACTCCGCTGACTCCGTTGACTCCGTGTGAGTCCATTCTGTTGATTGGAACGCACATCCAATCAGTCGAAGCGGTACCACGCGGAGACGGAGACGCAGAGAGCCGCTGCGAGCCCCTGCGTCCTCCGCGTCTCTGCGTGACAGGAAACGGCGTTACGCCCCGTCGGCGGGCGCCCGCAGCTGCGCGTAGAACGACTCGGTGGCGGCCATGCGGTCCACCTGGGCACGGAGCTCCTCCACCTCGCGCTGGAGCGCGGCGACCTGCCCGGGCGGCTCGATCGCGGGCGCGCGGGGCGACGCCTCACGCACGCGCAGCACGGCGTCCGCGCCCGCGCGCAGCATCACGCGCGCGCTGGCCGCGAACACGGGGAGCGCGACCACGCCGATGATCGCGAAGAGCGTAATCTCGTCTGAGCGCACGGGGCCTCCGGGGTAGAGGGCGTCCGCCGGCAGGCCGGCGGACACGGCGGGTCAGTTGGGCGTCGGCGGCTTCGGCGCGGGCGCGTTGAGCTGCGCGTAGAACGACTCGGCGGCGGAGAGGCGCTCCACCTGCTGGCGCAGCTCGTCCACCTCCGCCTGCAGCCGCGGCACGCGCGGGTCTTCCAGCAGCACCGGCCCCGGCGGCGCGAGCTCCTGGGGGTAGCGCTGGCGGCCGCCGCTACGGACGGCGCGCACCACGATCGAGAACGCGATGGCGGCGAAGATGAGCTGCATGCCGTTGAACACGAAGAAGTGCGGCAAGGTGCGTCTCCTGCAGTGGGTGCGTACGCTCAGGCGCTGCCGGCGAAGCGCGCGCGCTCCGCTGACGCCGGGCCCTGGAGCTGGGCGTAGAACGACTCGGCGGCGGTCAGGCGCTCCACCTGCACGCGCAGCTCGTCCACCTCGGCCTGGAGCCGCGCCACCTGCGCGTCGGGCACGGGGGGCGCGAGCTGCTGCATCGCCGCCTTGCCGCGCTGGACGCGCCGGATGGTGGCGCCGATGCTGACGATCACGATCCCCGCGCTCGCGGCGAGCACCGGGAAGAGCGCGAGGAAGAACCAGGGCGGCGGTCCTTCGGGGGGCATGGCGAATCCTCCTGGGGGCGTGGAACGGGTTCGGGTGATGCTTCTACGGACGAACGGCGAAGAAGGATTCGGGGGATGGAGATGACGATCGCGGGAGCCGCCGGGCCCACCGCGGACGAGGCGCCCTGGTGGCGGCGCGGCGTCGTCTACCAGGTGTATCCCCGCTCCTTCCTCGACACGGATGGCGACGGCGTGGGCGACCTGCCGGGGATCACGGCCAGGCTCGGCCACCTCGCCGCGCTGGGGATCGACGCGGTCTGGATCTCCCCCTTCTACCCGTCGCCCATGCGCGACTTCGGGTACGACGTCACCGACCACCGCGCGGTCGATCCCCTCTTCGGCACGCTGGACGACTTCGACCGGCTGCTGGCCGCGGCGCACGCGCGCGGCATCCGCGTGGTGCTGGACTACGTTCCCAACCACACCTCCGACCTGCACCCCTGGTTCGCCGAGGCGCGCGCGTCGCGCGGGAGCCCGCGGCGCGACTGGTACGTCTGGCGCGACCCGGGGCCGGGGGGCGGGCCGCCGAACAACTGGCTGAGCACCTTCGGCGGGAGCGCGTGGACGCTCGACGCGGCCACGGGGCAATACTACCTGCACACCTACCTGCGCGAGCAGCCGGACCTGAACTGGCGCAACCCGGCGGTCGAGGCGGAGATGCTGGGGGTGATGCGCTTCTGGCTGGACCGCGGCGTCGACGGCCTGCGGGTGGACGCCGTGCAGAACGTAATCAAGGACGACCGCTTCCGCGACAATCCCCCCAACCCCGGCTTCCGCCCGGGCGACGATCCCTTCACCCGCCTGCTCCGCGCCTGGTCCGGCGACCGCCCCGAGGTGCACGCGGTGATCGCGCGGATGCGGCGCGTGCTCGAGGAGTACGGCGGCGAGCGCGTGCTGATCGGCGAGATCTACAACACGCCGGAGCGCGTGGTGGCGTACTACGGCGAGGGCGGCGCCGGGTGCCACTTCCCCTACAACTTCCAGCTCATCGTCCTCCCCTGGAGCGCGCGGACGATCGACGCGGCCGTGCGCCGCTACGAGGCGCTCCTCCCGCCGGGCGCCTGGCCGAGCTGGGTGCTGGGGAACCACGACCGCCCGCGCATCGCCAGCCGCGTGGGGCGGGCGCAGGCGCGGGTGGCGGCGATGCTCCTCCTCACCCTCCGCGGCACGCCGACGCTCTACTACGGGGACGAGATCGGGATGACGGACGTGCCGGTCCCGCCGGAGCGCGTGCGCGACCCGTGGGAGCTGAACGTCCCCGGCATGGGGCTGGGCCGCGACCCCGAGCGCACCCCGATGCAGTGGAGCGCCGCGCCGAACGCCGGCTTCACCACCGGCACCCCCTGGCTCCCCGTCGCCGCGGACTACCGCGAGACCAACGTCGAGACGCAGCGCTGCGACCCGGAGTCGATGCTCGCGCTGCACCGCCGCCTCCTCGCCCTCCGCCGCGCCGAGCCCGCGCTCTCCATCGGCTCCTGGGCCCCGCTCGACGCGGAGGGCGACGTGCTGGCGTACGTCCGCGAGCACGAGGGATCGCGCTTCCTCGTCGCCCTCAACCTCGGCCCATCCCCCGCCTCGCTGGAGTTCGACGGCGCGGGCGAGGTGGCGCTGTCGACGTCCATCGACCGAAAGGACGTTCCCGTCCGCGGTCACGTGGAACTGCGTGGCGACGAAGGCGTGGTGGTGCGGCTCTCGCACTGAGGCGTGGGCCCGTGTCTCCCGGCGTCTCCGTGTCTCTGCGTGAGACCGCCGTTGCCGTCGTCCCGAACAGAGGAAACCGGTCGTGAACCCTCCGCTCACGGATGTCGAAGTGCGTATCCTCGGCGCTCTCCTGGAGAAGGAGGTGACGACGCCGGAGTACTATCCACTCTCGCTGAACGCGCTCTTGGCGGCGTGCAACCAGACGACCAACCGTGACCCGGTCATGCGGCTCGACGAAAACACGGCGACGCACCACATCATCGCGCTCCGCCGCGGCGGGCTGCTGCGCCAGATCCAGCCGGTGGGCTCGCGCGTGGCCAGGTTCGCGCACCTGCTCGACGAGGTGCTGAAGCTCGGCCCCCGCGAGCTCGCCGTGCTCGGCGTGCTGATGCTCCGTGGGCCGCAGACGCCGGGCGAGCTGCACGCGCGGACCGCGCGGCTGGCGTCGTTCGCCGACATCGCCGACCTGGAGGGGGTGCTGGAGTCGCTGATCGCGCGACAGCCGGAGCCACTCGCCACGCGGCTCCCCCGCCGGCCGGGCCAGAAGGAGGTCCGCTACGCGCACCTGCTCGGCGGCGAGCCGACCCAGGCCGATGCGCCCGAAATGGCGGACGAGCCGCCCCTTCCCCCCCGCCGCGCCGACGTGGAGGACGACCGGCTCGCGGCGCTGGAGCGGACGGTGGAGGCGCTGCGGGCCGAAATCGCCGCGGTGCGCGCCGAGCTCGACGCGTTCCGCGCGCAGTTTCAATAGTCTTTGGCTGTTCTCTCGTTTCCTCTGCGTCTCTGCGTGAAACGGCAGTTCAGATTGCCTGATCCAGCACCTCCACGACCAGCTCGGCCCCGGCACATCCGGTGCCTAGCGCACAGAGAACGGGCGCGCTTGCACTTCTGTGCACTTCGCACCCATGTTAGGGCGGATGCTGTACGGTTCACATTCTCAATGCGCTTGCGCCCGGTAAGACATGGCTATCCTGAAAAGGCCGGGAGAAGACCGCCCTTCCACGCGCCGACAGCGCCGACTTTGGACCGTCGCTCCATTCCCCGAACTTCCAGCAGTTCCATTTGAAGGCCATAACGTAATTGAGGAAATACCCGATGCGTGCGGGCTCCTCCTGTTTCGATGGTTTCGATGTGTTCATCTGTGGGTGACGGTAGATGAAACGGAAGGTGTGGCCCCCTTATTCAGGGAAACAGAAGCGTCTAGCCTCGTGCCGGCATGGGGGGTACTGTCGGTGCCTGAAGGTATTCGAGTATATGTTCCCACCTTTGCCTTACTTGCGAAAGCACCATCGGCCGTGAAGGCCGGTGACTTGGCCAAGGCCTGTGCGGCGATTTCAGAGTGGGCAACTGAACAGGGACATACCATAACGGCTGCAATGTTCGCGGAGGCCGCAGCGTGGCTGCGTCCAGACTCCCCCGAGTTCATGTTCTGCGCCGGGAGAGCGAATCGTCATGCCGCAGCTTACGTCCGGGCTGCCCTCTGGTTTGAACGTGGAGTTGACGTGGCCCGCCGCGCTGCGGACTGGACGTCTTACATCGATTGCCTGCTCGGGTGGGGCAACCTTGAAATCACGCGGGGAAGCTACGGTCAGGCGAGACGGTTGCTGATCCGTGCTTATCGCTCAGCGAAGAAATACAACATCCGTGCTCTAGGTGCTGCCGCGCAACATGATTTGTTCATGCTGTGTGTGGACGAACGCCGGTTTACGGAAGCTTACCAGCACGCAGCATCAGCGCTTTCACTCTACTCCGCAACTGACCCACCTTTCCCATATCTGGTTCACGACCTTGCCCAGACCTTTGCCCTGGACGGTTACGGCGCTCTTGCATTGCCTTTACTCTTGGCGGTTCGGACCATCATCGACGTACCGTCGGCCCAAATACAGATTGCGGGAAACATCGCGGGCGCGGCAGGACTCGTTGGAGATCTTGATCAGTTTTATGCAGCTTGGGATGAGGTCAGCCGACTCGCCACACATCCCGGCCCGTACGTAGCCGCGGCATTGATCACTGTCGCAGAGGGCGCATATGCCCTGCGTTTAACTCGACAGGCCGTCGACGCTGCGACGAAGGGTTATCAGTTTGCGAAGCAGCGGAAGGAACCCACGGAGGAGCGCCGGGCGACGGAAATACTAGAGAAGGTGCGTCAAGCCATTCCTCCACCGCAGCCGCCACGAACCAAACCGGAGCTCGTGAACTTGGCCTCACGACTCCTGAGCGAGATAACTCAGAGGACCGCAGGAAATTGATCCGGCGGTCCTCGTTCATTTCCACAGTTCCAACGGGGTCGAATTAGTGCCCCGACCCAAAGAGTCCGCTTCCCGAGGCGCCTGCTCTCGTCGTTGTGTCAGAAGGAGGAGGTGTTTCGTCGTGGTGAGGGCGCGCGGCGGTGCTGCGTGGCGCCGTAGGACTCTGTGCTTCGCACGCGGCGAGAGCGACAACGGCGATGAGCCCGAATTTGAACAGCCGCATAAGTGCCTCCCTACGCTTGGGGTTCGTTGCCGCGGGGGTGCGGCGACAGGCAACTTACCCGAGAGCGTGAACATTACGCCACCGCGGTGTACACGCCCAGCTCCAGCAATACGGAAATTGGGGAATCCACTCCGCGAACGGCGTCATCTCCGCTCCATTACTGCCACCGTAGTTTGTTCTGGAATCCTTCGGGCGGGGGAATTGACCCTCCAGAATCAGACGCTGTATACATCGTGCCGATCATCTTTTAGCGGCTTTGGAGATGTGGAGGGGGAGCCGCCGCCTCAGTAGCGAAGATACCGGCAAATGTTTGGGTCGGCAGTGGGCGAACCATCAAAAACCATTTTTCGCGATAGCTGGCGTGCAGCACGCATGCGCACGGCCGGGCTGGGCGATGATGAGCGCGCGCTGTTCTGCTCGCTGCTGGACAGCGTGGAATCTGCTTGGCCTCACGTCCGCACGCTCCAGCACCTCCACGACCAGCTCGGCCCCGGCGCATCTGGTGCCTTGGCACACGCCCTCGAGTTCATCGACGCTCACGTCTGCGACCTGTTCCTGAACTTCGCGTCGGGGATCGAGGCGTTCATACCTGAGCCGTCGGGCGGCGTCGTCCACATACCCGACTTCGATTCCACGAACGCCGATGCGGAGCAGTTCGACACCTTCCGCATGGTCCTGCACTCGGCCGCCTGCGACCCAGCATTGCCCGAGCCCGCCGCCTCCGTGATCCGCGGCGCCACGGAGGCGCTTTCGGGGTGGTACGAGCCGGTGCTGCCGGTGCTGGTGCAGGTCGCCGACGCCGTGCAGGGGCCGTAAGGTGCCGGCACCGACGATTGGGCCAGACGGCTTCTTTGGCTCAGCCGATTGGGAAGCGGCGAACCCGCCTCGTCGCTCTCCCATGGTGGTCGATGCGGAACGCGTCGGATCGCTGCTCGATGGGCGATTGAGCGGCAGGGATCGCAACGCGGCACTCAACGACGTTGCCGCATCGGACCGCGAGCTCCACGCGTGCCGACCGTGAGCGCGGGAGCGGAAGAAGCCGCGTTCCTCTTCGCCGCGGTTCGCCAGGCGGTCGCGCGCAGCTCTACCCGTGCGGTCGCCAGGGCTTCGGGCGTCAGCCACGGCGGGATCGCCAACATCGTTTCCGGAAAAACGCGGCGTCTCTACGGAACGACCCTCGGCAAGCTGCGAGACTGGTACCTGCGCCAGTGGGCCGCCGGTGGCGACGGCCTCACGCCGGACGTCGCCGTCTACTTGATCGAGCAGGTACTGGCGTCGATTCCGCCGGGCACGAGAGTAGCCGCGGCGCTGGAGCTGGTGCGCGCGCTGGAGCGCATCTATTCGCTGCACGGCACGCCGCTCCCCGCATGGCTCAGCCTGGTTGAGACCGAATACCGGACACAGTTCCAATAACAGCGTCTCACGCAGAGAGATGCAGAGTCGCAGAGAGCCAAGGCAGTTCTCTCTGTGTCTCCGCGTCTCTGCGTGAAACGGCAGTCCAGATTTCCGCCATCGGGCACGACTCTGGCGCCGCACCCATCGTCTCCATCACCAGGAAACCTCGGGCGGGCGGGACGGATGAAGGCAGGCGGGAGCGGAAGGACGGCGGACGAGGCGCGGCCGGCGGCGTTCGTGCGCGTGCGGGGTGCGCGGGAGCACAACCTGAAGGACGTGGACGTCGACATCCCCCGCGACGCGCTGGTGGTGTTCACCGGCGTGTCGGGATCGGGGAAGTCGTCGCTGGCGTTCGGCACCCTCTACGCCGAGGCGCAGCGGCGCTACCTGGAGTCGGTGGCGCCGTACGCGCGGCGGCTGTTCCACCAGATGGGCATCCCCGACGTCGACGAGATCGACGGCATTCCGCCGGCGGTGGCGCTGCAGCAGCAGCGGGGGACACCCACTACCCGCTCGTCCGTGGGGAGCGTCACCACGCTCTCCAACCTGCTGCGGATGCTGTACTCGCGCGCGGGCGACTATCCGCCCGGCCAGCCGCTGCTCTACGCCGAATCGTTCTCCCCCAACACCCCCGAGGGCGCCTGCCCCCGCTGCCACGGGCACGGCCGCGTCTACGAGGTCACCGAGCGGTCGATGGTGCCCGACGACTCGCTGACCATCCGCGAGCGCGCCATCGCCGCGTGGCCGCAGGCGTGGGGCGGGCAGAACCAGCGCGACATCCTGGTCACGCTCGGCTACGACGTGGACCGCCCCTGGCGCGACCTGCCGCAGCGGGACCGCGACTGGATCCTCTTTACCGACGAGCAGCCCGTCGTCCCCGTCTATCCCGGCCTGACGCCCGAGGAGACGCGGCGCGCGCTGAAGCGGAAGGCCCCGCCCGACTACATGGGCACCTTCACCAGCGCGCGGCGGCACGTGCTGCACACCTTCGCCAACACGCAGAGCGCGGCGATGCGGCGGCGCGCGCTGCAGTACATGCTCAGCACCGACTGCCCGGTGTGCGGCGGCAGGCGGCTGCGCCCCGAATCGCTCTCGGTGACGTTTGCGGGGCTGGACATCACCGAGCTGTCGCGCCTGCCGCTGGCCCGCGTCGCCACCCTGGTCCGCCCCTACGCCGACGGCACCGCCACCGGGCGCAAGCGGCGCGACGCGGAGCACCCGGAGAAGGCGCTGGTGGCGCGGCGCATCTCCCAGGACCTGTGCGCGCGGCTGGCGGTGCTGCTGGACCTGGGGCTGGGCTACCTCTCCATCGAGCGCAGCACGCCCACCCTCTCCCCCGGCGAGCTGCAGCGCCTGCGGCTGGCCACGCAGGTGCGCTCGAACCTGTTCGGCGTGGTCTACGTGCTCGACGAGCCCTCCGCCGGCCTCCACCCGGCCGACACCGAGGCGCTGCTGCGCGCCTTGGACGGGCTGCTGGCCGCCGGGAACTCGCTCTTCGTGGTGGAGCACGAGATGGACGTGGTGCGCCACGCCCACTGGATCGTGGACGTGGGCCCCGCGGCGGGCGAGCAGGGCGGGCGCGTGCTCTACAGCGGCCCCCCCGCCGGGCTCGCGGCGGTGGAGGAGTCGCAGACGCGCCGCCACCTCTTCGGCGAGCGGCGGCCCCCCGCGCGGACGCCGCGCGCGCCCCGGGGATGGCTGGCGCTGGAGTGCGTCACCCGCAACAACCTCCATGAGCTGGACGTGAAGTTTCCGCTCGGCGTGTTCACCACCGTCAGCGGCGTCTCCGGCTCGGGGAAGAGCAGCCTGGTGAGCCAGGTGCTGGTGGAGCTGGTGGCCGCGCACCTGGGCCACGAGCTCCCCGCGGTGGAGGAGGCCGACGAGCTGGGGCACGCGGCCGCCGTCACCCTCGATGGCCGCATCGCGGGCGGGATGGAGGAGATCCACCGGCTGGTGCGGGTGGACCAGAAGCCCATCGGGCGCACGCCGCGCTCCAACCTGGCCACCTACACGGGGCTGTTCGACCACGTCCGCCGTCTCTTCGCCGCCACGCCGGACGCGCGGAAGCGGCGCTACGACGCGGGGCGGTTCTCGTTCAACGTGGCGAAGGGGCGCTGCGAGACCTGCGAGGGCGAGGGGTTCGTGATGGTGGAGCTGCTCTTCCTCCCCAGCGTCTACGCGCCCTGCCCCACCTGCCACGGCGCGCGCTACAACGCGAAGACGCTGGAGATCCGCTACCAGGGCAGGAACATCGCCGAGGTGCTGGGGATGACGGTGGACGCCGCGTGGGAGTTCTTCGCCGGCGAAGACGCCGTGCGCCGCTCGCTGCACGTGCTGCGCGAGGTGGGGCTGGGGTACCTGCGGCTGGGGCAGCCCGCCACCGAGCTCTCCGGCGGCGAGGCGCAGCGGATCAAGCTGGCCACCGAGCTGCAGCGCACGCAGCGCGGCCACTCGCTCTACGTGCTCGACGAGCCCACCACCGGCCTGCACCCCTCCGACGTGGAGAAGCTGGTGGCGCAGCTGCACGGGCTGGTCGACGCCGGCAACACGGTGGTGGTGGTGGAGCACGACATGGCCGTGATCGCCGGCAGCGACTGGGTGATCGACGTCGGCCCCGGCGCCGGCGAGGAAGGCGGCCGTGTGGTCTGCGCCGGCCCGCCCTCGCTGGTCGCAACGTCGTCACGGAGCCGCACCGCACCGTACCTCGCACGGATGCTGGGGGTGCTAGATATGAGAGATTAAGGTTGCCAGCGATGTGAAGGTGAGGGTTCGCGGTGCAGAGTGTGAACTCGGGCGGATCTAATGCGTCCCACGCCAACTGCAGCGTCTTGCCGTTCAAGAGCAGAATGCCGAACGTCTCTGTTCGTGCAGGGGGCGAGATGGTACGCCTTGGAAGCGGGCGGAAGTTTCGGCGACACTAACAGGAGAGATTTTGTATGGTGACGCCTACTCGAGAACGGGCAAACCCGGACAAATACGATGTGTTCCTGTCTTTCAAGCAGTTGAATCACCAAGGAGAGTCCACACGAGATAGTGTACTTGCCGGAGATCTGCACCGGTTCTTGACCTCACGAGGGCTGTCGGTCTTCTCCAGCACGGTCGAGCTTGAAGCACGCGGGGTTTCTAGCTTTAAAAAAGCTATAGACCGCGCACTCGACGCATCTCGCGTATTGGTGGCGGTAGCGTCTAACACAGAGAACCTCGAATCAGAGTGGGTCCGGTACGAGTGGGACAGCTTCTTCAATGACATCATCTCAGGCGTTAAGCCTGAAGGACGGCTTTTTACATACCTAGAGGGTATTGAGCTTCAATCGCTGCCGCGCTCGCTACGACAGAGCCAAGCTATTCTGCACCGTGATGGCTCGCTGGAGCTACTTTACAGGTACATTGCTAATGCACTTGGATTAGAGATTGTAGCAGAGCGGCCCATTAATAAGCGAAGGGCCGAATTCGAACCCCTTCCGCAGGTCGAATCTACAATTAGAAGAATCGATCGGATGATCGAAGCTCTGGCCAACTTTCACTCCAACCCAGAAGGAATCTACTACATCGGCCAGACGCTCCTCGAATGCGATACGTTCTTAGATGACCATGAAATTACGGGGGAACCGAGCGAGTTGATTACTGATCTCATTGACGAGCTTGACCATGATGAGCGGAGGAAGGAAGGACTTTTCGATCCGATTCTCTCAATTGGTAAAATCCGAAAACTAATACGGGAGTTACGGATGATTCGTAGTCGCTTCTTAGAACCCACTGCTCTTGCTGATGAGTCTCAATAGCTATTGAGTTTACCGCACCTTCGTCGGCGTACAACTCCCGCAATGACGGACGGCCGAAGAAGCAGTCGCACGGGCTAGTCGACGCCGGCAACACCGTGGTGGTGGTGGAGCACGACATGGCCGTGACCGCCGGCAGCGACTGGGTGATCGACATCGGCCCCGGCGCCGGCGAGGAAGGCGGCCGCGTGGTCTGCGCCGGCCCGCCCGCCGTCGTCGCCTGCACCCCGAAGAGCCGCACCGCGCCCTACCTCGCGCGGGTGCCTGAGTGACGGTAGAATGCGGGCCATGGCGAGAAAGAGCTTCCGCGTGCGACAGCGCCTGGCGCTGCGCCGGTCCGGCATCCACGGCAGGGGGGTCTTCGCGCGGGAGCACATCCCGGCGGGCACCCGGCTGATCGAGTACACGGGTGAGCGGATCACGCAGGAGGAGGGAGACCGGCGCTACCCGTGGGACGACTCCACCCCCTACCACACGCTGCTGTTCACGGTCGAGGACGACCTGCTGGTGGACGGGGGCGTGGGGGGCAACGTGTCCCGCTGGATCAACCACTCCTGCGATCCGAACTGCACGTCGGTGATCGAGGACCGCCGCATCTACATCGACAGCCTCCGCGACATCGAGCCCGGCGAAGAGCTCACCTTCGACTACCACTTCGTTACCCAGGACCGGATCACGCCGGCCGTGAAGCGGCGCTTCCCCTGCCACTGCGGCGCCGCGAACTGCCGGGGCACCCTCCTGAAGAAGAAGCGCTGATCCCACGTTGCTGAGAACCGTTCTGCTTTCCGGGTCCAACGGAAGAGCTCACACGGAGTCAACGGAGTTAACGGAGAACGACTCCGTTGACTCCGTTGACTCCGTGTGAGTCCATTCTGTTGATTGAAATGCACATCCAATCAGTCGAAGCGGTATGATCCGCAGGGCTGGTGCGCGACGTGCGCAAGCGGGTTCGGCGATCCGTACGCTGGTAGGAGGATCACGCGCCCGGGGGATCGACATGACGACGTTGCGCTGATGGATGCCCTCTCCGCTGCCGCGCTCGGCGTGGTGCTGGCGGCCACGGCCGGCCTGCGTGCCTTTCTCCCGGTGTTCAGCGCCAGCCTGGCCGCGTGGATGACCGACCTGCCGCTCCCCGGCAACCTGGCGTGGCTTGAAAAGCCGCAGACGGTGTTGATCTTCGGCGTGGCGACAGTGCTGGAGATCCTGGGCGACAAAATCCCCCTGGTGGACCACGCGCTCGACAGCATCCAGCTGCTCACCAAGCCCGTGCTGGCGGTGCTGGCGGCGACCCCGTTCCTGTACCAGGCCGCACCCGAATACTCCGTCGCCATCGGCATTCTGCTGGGCGCGCCGCTGGCGCTGGGCGTGCACTCCGCCAAGGCGACCGCGCGTCTGGGCAGCACGGCCACCACCGCCGGCATGGGCAACCCTGTATTGAGCGTTGCCGAAGACGTGGCGGCCGTTGCCGCCATCATCGTCGGCTTCCTGGTGCCCCTGCTGGCGCTGGTGCTGATGGCGGTGACGATCTTTTTCATCGCGCGGCTGGCACTGCGGGTCCGCCGCCGCCGGAGAACCGTGCGGTATGACGACGGGTCTCATTCCAGATCCGCATAACCCGTAACGGCATAGCTCACACAGAAGGACCAGAGGTACCAGAGGAAAAGCAGTTCTCTGGTACCTCTGGTCCCTCTGTGTGAGACGTCTTTCGCCAGATTCGGAATCACACAGAATCGCGGAGACGCTGGGCAGCAGCCTGTGCGCCGTCGCCGCGCACGGCGGTGGCCATGGATCGGGCAAGGGCGGCCACGTCGGGATGAAGCGTGCGCTCGAGGGCGCCTGTCAGCGACTCCGTGTTCGGGGTGCCGGGCGCGTGCGCGGTCCCGATGCCGAGCTGGTGGACGCGCTGTGCCCAGTAGTGCTGGTCGTAGTGCTGCGGGATGATCACCTGCGGCGCGCCGGCCCGCGCCGCCGCGGTGGTGGTTCCCGCGCCGCCGTGGTGGACGACGGCCGCCACCCGCTTGAACAGCGCCTGCTGGTTGACCTCGCCGATCGCCAGGCAGTCGGGCGCGTCGTCCACCAGCGACAGGTCGGCCCACCCGCGCAGCAGGACGGCGCGGCGCCCCAGCGCGCGGGCGGACTCGATCATCACCCGGCTGAGCTCGTCCGGCGCGCGGATGCTGCCGAAGCCGAAGTAGACGGGCGGCTCCCCGGCGTCGAGGAACGCCTCCAGCTCGGGGGCGAGCGGACGCGCGTCCGGCAGGATCCAGGCGCCGGTCTGGAAGACGGAATCGTCCGCGGGATCGGGCCAGGGCGCCAGCGTCGGGTCGGCGGCCAGCCAGGGGCGGTTGGTCAGCACGTGGCCGCGCACGTCGCTCACCGGGGCCAGGCCGAGCGCCGCCCGCCGCGGGTTGAGCAGGGGGCCCCAGGTGTCGTTCCAGCGCCGCGCATCCTGCGCCCAGAGCTCGCCATAGTCGTCCGCGGCCGGTGCCGGCGCGTCCCCCCGCATCGCCAGCACCGGCGGCGCGTGGCGCGGCGACGGCAGCACCGCCGGGGCGTAGGCGGCGAAGACGTACGGGATGCCCATCGTCTCCGCCACCGAGGGCGCGGCGATCTGCAGCGCCGTCGCGCCGACGATCAGGTCGCACCCCCGGGCCGCGGCCGCGATCGTCTCGAACTGCGTGGCGACCGTGCCTTCCATCATCTGCCGCACCTGCTCGGGCGTGGGCCGGGGTGCCGCCGGGTTGGCCTTCCCGGTGGAGCGCAGCTCGGGGCCGATGGGGGTGACCGGCATCCCCATCCCCTCGATCCACTCGCGAAAGTCGGGCGGCACGCAGAGGCGGACCTCCTGGCCGAGCGCCTTCAGCTCCAGCGCCAGCGCCACCAGCGGTTGTACGTCACCCTGCGATCCGATCGTCGACAGCAGCACGCGCATCAGGTCTCCCGGGAGTGGCGGTCGGTACCAGCGGTGACACGCAGGAGCGCAGAGAAGGTACCATTCGTCCCCTGCTCTGCATCTCTGCGTGATACCGTTTCGACTGATTGGATGTGCATTCCAATCAACGGAATGGACTCACACGGAGTCAACGGAGTCAGCGGAGTCGTTCTCCGTTGACTCCGTTGACTCCGTGTGAGGATCTCTGTGCTGTGTCTCCGAGTGCACGGTCATCTGTGTGATCTGGTAGGAGACGAGACCATCTTTGGGCGTAGAACCTGCGGAATTCCCCGGCCTGGAACGGACGAGGAACGGATCGGGGAGGTGGAGGATGAAGGAGGAGCGGCTGATCGAGGCGGTGCGCGAGCGCGCGCTGCCGCTGGAGAGCGACGCGGACCTGGACCCGCTGCTGGAGCTGGCCGGCGACGCGCGCATCGTGCTGCTGGGCGAGGCGAGCCACGGCACCCGCGAGTACTACACTTGGCGCGACCGGATCTCCCGCCGGCTGATCGCGGAGAAAGGCTTCGACTTCATCGCGGTGGAGGGCGACTGGCCGGACTGCTACACGGTCAACCTCTACGCCAAGGGATGGGACGACGGCGGCGGGAGCGCGCGCGACGTGCTGCACGCCTTCTCCCGCTGGCCCACCTGGATGTGGGCGAACCAGGAGGTGGCGGCGCTCGCCGAGTGGCTGCGCGAGCACAACCACGCCCTTCCTGACGCGCGCAAGGCCGGCTTCTACGGGCTCGACGTCTACTCCATGTGGGAGTCGATCGACGTGGTCACGCGCTACCTGGAGCGCGTCGACCCGCAGCTGGCCGAGCGCGCGCGGCGGGCGTACGGCTGCTTCGACCCCTTCGAGGAAGACGTGCAGGAGTACGCGTGGGCCACGCAGATGGTGCCCACCGACTGCGAGGAGGAGGTGCTGCAGGCGCTCACCGAGCTGCGCCGCAAGGGCCCCGACTTCCGCCGCGACAACCCCGAGGCGTACTTCAACGCCGAGCAGAACGCGCTGGTGGCCACCAACGCCGAGCTCTACTACCGCACCATGATCCGCGGCGGCGCGGCGAGCTGGAACGTGCGCGACACGCACATGATGGAGACGCTCGACCGTCTGCTGAAGCACCACGGCCCCGGCTCGAAGGCCATCGTCTGGGAGCACAACACGCACGTGGGCGACGCGCGCGCCACCGACATGGCGCGCGCGGGGATGGTGAACGTGGGCCAGCTGGCGCGCGAGGCCTACGGCGGCGAGGTGGTGATCGCCGGCTTCTCGTCGTACGCCGGGAGTGTGATCGCGGGCGAGCAGTGGGCCGCGCCCATGCAGCGCATGCGCGTTCCCGAGGCCAAGCGGGGGAGCTGGGAAGACGTCTTCCACCAGGCTGGCGCGGAAGACAAGCTGGTGCTGCTGGAGGGGCTGGACGAGGTGGAGGGGGCGCTGGACCCGCGTGGCCACCGCGCCATCGGCGTGGTCTACCACCCCGAGCGCGAGGCGTTCGGCAACTACGTCCCCACGGTCCTCCCCTACCGCTACGACGCCATGCTCTACATCGACCGCACCCACGCGCTCCGCCCGCTCCACATGGAGCCCGCCCCCGAGCACGAGGTCCCCGAGACCTTCCCGAGCGGGATGTAAAGGCGGCGTAGTGGATGTTTTTGCGACGTGGCGAGTGAACTCGCCGCTACAACGGCACGCAGTCCGCCTTCGCGGACATCAACGGCGGCCTGGAGCAACACGAAGCCCCCTCGCGTCGGAACGCGAAGGGGCTTCTGAACATCTCCACCATCGACCCACCCAGACGTCATCCTGAGGCCGGCCACGCCCAATTTGCAGCTTGCGCCAGCATCGGCAGGCCGAAGGATCTATAGCCGACGCGTGCAACCACGCCTCCGAAGCGCTGCTACGCCCAGCTGCGCTAATCCTTCAGGGTCGTCTGCGCTTCGATGATACGCCGCAATGCAAGCGGTCGCCCAACTGATCCAAGGCAACCTCACGTGGCGTACGCGCTCAGACTGTAGGCTCCTGTTAATCTCATGTGTCTCCAAGCGGCAAGTGATTCTGCGCATCTGACGGCTGTGAGCCGCTCGGTGACGGTGGAGTGGCCACGCTCAGCGGCACGGGTTCGCGGATCACCAGAGAGCCATCCCCGATCTTGCCCGACAGCTTCAAGAGCTTGTCGTCGTAGGTTTCGAAGACGGTAACTCTGGCAGCAATAGCAGACGCGACGTGTATTGCATCCTTGGGTCTGACCTTGTGATCCCAGAAGAATTCCTGCGCGCTCTCCGCGACATCCCGATCTACGTTGACGAGGATGATACCTGGGTGTCGGAAAAGCGCGTTACGGTGGCACGGAGTTCCGCCGGCAGCGGTGTGCCTCCCTTGGGATACAAGACTTCGGTGATCGTAAACGCCGATGTAACGATTTCGATGTCAAACGCCTTCTTTGCCGCTGCACGTAGAATCGGCGCGCACACGTGAACTCGACCGGTTTCGTTTCCGAGTACGGCTAAGAAACAGGCACTGTCCCAATACCGCCGCTCAACCGCCATTCACGAGAATCCCCAGGATGTCATCGACGGATGGCAATTCGTCCGTGTCGGATAAGCGCTCCACATCACTCACGCGCATCCCCGTAACTTCTCCATTGGGCCGCGTAGTGAAGACGCCCCGAACAATCACACGCTGCTTGAAGTTCTCCCATACCTTGTCGAGCAATTCTGGACCGAACGTGCAGCGCACGGGCTCGCCGGAGAGCATGCTGTAAACAGTGCAAAAGAAAGGAGGCTCGTGGGCCGACATACCGTCGATTCGGCCTTCGAGACTCCCAATTGCCTGATACCTCCCTTCGAGCGCTTCCTTGACAGGTTTGCGCATCTCGGGCGTCAGCCGAACCGTGTCACCATTCAACCCAACACGAAATCCCGCAATCCCGTTCTGATCGAGGAGGCTCGTGAGTTCGTAGGTGCGTCGCATTGCGTACTCGGTAAAATATTCCGGCCGCTCACCGGTTTCGATAACATGCCGGATTCCAGCCTTGAAACGCCTTACGACAACTTCGGGAGCCCACACGGGAGTTGCGCCTCCCATTGGTTCAGCCTGCACTTCGAACACTGCGCTTCCTGCGTGCATATCTCGAATGACCCAATCTAACGTACCGCCTTCCTGTTCAGTTGCGCGCGCATCCACCTCGCGAAGAATAGAGAGAACGCGAGACGCCGCCTCCAGTAGCTGCGGCATCGTGATGCGGCTGCCGTCAAACTGGAAGTTCAATATACGCTCGGGAAACTGCTCGTTCTCCTCCAAGACCGCTCCATGCGCACGGTGAAAATGAGACCCCGGCCGGAATATATTGCGACTGTTGCGCGAGCCGTAAAGGGTTTCTGTGTTTTCTTGTGTTCGTGGGTTATCGCGGTATGGGGGTAAATCCGAGTAGAAGAGCCTTCCGCCGGCACGGATATGTCGACGCCTCTGCGTCTTTGCGTGAGGCCTAGACAACCGCGGACGCGATATAACCGGGGAGCGCCCGGATGAGCGCCTGCGTGTCGACGGGCTTGACGAGGTAGGCGGCGCAGCCGGCGGCCAGCAGCGCCTCGCGGTCGGCGGGGTCGTCGCGGCCGGTGAGGGCGACGATGGGGATGGTGGAGGCCGCGGCCTTGATGCGGCGGGCGACGTCCAGGCCGGGGAGGTCGGGGAGGCCGAGGTCGAGGAGGACCAGGTCGGGCGCGCGCGCCTCGGCCAGGCGCACCGCCTCGGCGCCGGTGGCGGCCGCGGCCACGGCGTAGCCGCTCTCCTCCAGCAGGATGGTGAACGCGGCCCGGATCGCGTCGCTGTCCTCCACCACCAGCACCAGCGGGGCGGGCGCCCCGCTCACGCCGCCGGCCTCTCGGCGGCGCCGGCGTGCACCAGCCCCGGCGCCGCGGCGGCGTCGACGCTGGGGAGGGTGAAGTAGAAGCGGCTCCCCTCGCCCAGCCCGCTCTCCACCCAGATGCGGCCGCCGTGCAGCCGCACGAACTGCCGGGCGATCGCCAGCCCCAGCCCGGTGCCGTGGTGGATCCGCGCGCGGCTCGCGTCGACCTGCGCGAACTCCTGGAAGATCAGCTCGTGGTGCGTGGGGTCGATCCCGATCCCCGTGTCCTCCACCCCCACCTCGATCCACCCCGCCTCGGTCGGCGAGCGGCGCGCCACCACCCGCACCCGTCCCCCGTCGGGGGTGAAGTCGATCGCGTTGCCGATCAGGTTCCCCAGCACGTGCGCCACCTTGTCGCGGTCGGCGTGCACCCGCGGCAGCCCCGGCGCCAGCGCGCTCCCGAACTCCAGGCTCTTTCGCTCGATCAGCGAGGCGTTCATCTCGTAGACCGTGCGGATCACCTCCTCCAGCGCGAAGTCGGAGGGCTGCAGGGAGATGGCCTGGGCGTTGGTGCGGGCGTAGGTGAGGATCTCCTCGATCATCGCCAGGAGCTGGCGGCACGAGCCGATCATGCTCTCGATCGCCTCGCGCTGGCGCGGCGTGACCTCGCCGAGCATCCCGTCGCGCAGGATCTCGCCGTAGGTGACGATGGCCGTGAGGGGGGTGCGGAGCTCGTGCGAGACGTTGGTGAGGAACTGGCTCTTCGCCACGTCGAGGTTGCGCAGCTCGAGCACGGTGCGCTCCAGCTCCTCGATGCGGCGCGCCGTCTCGCGCGCGGAGTGGCCGTGCCCGTGGCCGGTGCCATCGGGCTCCACCACCAGGGTCCCCTCCTCCGCCGGCCGGGGCCCCTCCACGATGCGGAAGCCCTCGCGCGCGAGCACCTCGCGCAGCCGGGCCTCGGCTTCGTGGCCGCCCTGGATGGTCAATCGGAGGTCGGGCATCGCATGAGCTGGAGCGGGAACGGATGAAGCTCGCAATCTAGACGGCGTCACCGGCGGCTGCAAGAAGGTCGTCCGCGGCGAGGGTCTCCGCAAGGAGCTGGCGGCGCTGCAGCAGGGCGTAGGTGCCGCCTAGCTTCAGCAGCTCCGCGTGGGTGCCCTGCTCCACGATCCGGCCCCCCTCCACCACCAGGATGCGGTCGGCGTCCATCACCGCCGTTACCCGGTGGCTCACGATCACGCTGGTGCGCCCGGCCAGCACCGAGCGGAGCTGCTCCAGGATCTCGTGCTCGGTGTGCGTGTCCACCGCCGAGAGCGCGTCGTCGAGCACCAGGATGCGGGCGTCGCGGGCCACGGCGCGGGCCAGCGCGGCGCGCTGCTTCTGCCCGCCGGAGAGGTTGATCCCCCGCTCGCCCAGCAGCGTGGCGTACCCCGCGGGGAACCCCTCCACCGTCTCGTCCAGCCGCGCCACCCGCGCCGCCGCCCGGATGCGCACCAGCCGCTCCTCCCCTTCGCCCGCGTCGAAGCCGAGCGCCAGGTTCTCCTCCAGCGACGCGGAGAAGAGGAAGGTGTCCTGCGGCACCACCGCGATGGCGGCGCGCAGCCGCGCCAGCGCCCAGCGGGGGAGCGGGACCCCGTCGACGAGCACCTCGCCCTCGCTGGGATCGTAGAGCCGCACCAGCAGCGCGGCGAGGGTGCTCTTGCCGCTCCCGGTCGCCCCCACCACCGCCACGGCCTCGCCGGCGGCGATGCGGAAGGAGACGTCGCGCAGCACCCAGCGCTCGGTGCCGGGGTAGCGGAAGGAGACGCCGCGGAACTCGACCTCCCCACGGACGACCGGGGGGGCCACCGGGTCACGCGGCTCCGCGATCGCCGGCTCCGCACGCAGCACGCGGGAGACGCGCCCCATCGACGCCGCGCCGCGCTGGAAGAGGTTCACCACCCACCCCAGCGCGATCATCGGCCAGGTGAGCCGCCCCAGGTACATCAGGAAGAGCACCAGGTCGCCCGGGGTGATGCGCCCGGCCACGATCCCCCGCCCCCCCACCCAGAGCGCCACCGCCAGCGCGGACCCCGCCAGCATGGTGAGCAGCGGGTAGAAGAGCCCCGAGGTGCGCGCCAGCGCCACGTTGCGGTCGCGCAGGTCGGCCGAGAGGAGGGAGAAGCGCCGCGCCTGGTCGGCCTCCTGCCCGTATGCCTTCACGATGCGCTGCCCCGCCAGGTTCTCCTGCGCCATGGTGGAGAGGACGCCGAACTGCGCCTGGATCTTCTCGAAGCGGTCGTGGATCACCCGCCCGAAGCCGATGGTCACCGGCGGCAGGAGCAGGAGGGGGACGAGGGAGGCGACGGTCATCCACCCGTCCACCAGCGCCATGCGGGTGACGGCGAAGATGCCGAGGACGACGGTGTCGACCAGGTACATGTACGCGGGGCCGGCCACCATCCGCACCGCGGGGATGTCGTTGGTCGCGCGGCTCATGATCTCGCCCGTGGGGTGGGTGGCGAAGAACGAGGCGTCGAGCCGCAGCAGGTGCGCGAAGAAGTCGTCGCGCAGGTCGTTCTCCACCTTGCGGCTCACCCCGTTCAGCACCTGCCGCATGACGAAGCGGCCGACGCCGGAGCCCAGCGCGAAGGCCACCATCAGCAGCGCGGCGCGCAGGATCCCGGCGCGGGTGGCGCCCGGGCTGCCGAGCGCGTCGGTGGCCACGCGCACGTACTCCAGGCTCGCGACCGCCAGCGCGTTGGACACCACGACCGCGGCGATGCCGCCGGCGATCGCGAGACGATAGCGGCGGAGGTACGGGAACAGCGCCTTCAGTTCCTTCACGTCGGCTTCGGCATGGGCGTTGCCCCCATGGTACGGTGCGGCGCGGGGGCGAAGGGTGGAACGATACTGCCCCGGCGCACGTAAATACAAGCCAGCACACCACTCGGGAGCCTCCCATGAGAACCCGCACCTTCGCGGCCGCCCTCCTTGCGGCCGTTCCGGCGTCCTCTCTTCTGGTCGCCTGCGACCGGCGCGGAGAGGACACCTCCAGCCGCCAGCGCATCGAGCAGCGCGCCCTGGAGCGCGACCTGGACCTGGCGCTGCGGCCGGACACGCCCGCGCACCCGGTGCAGCTCGCCGACGTCCCCGTGCCGGCCGAAGCCGCCAGGCCGGAGGTGCCGGCCTTCACCCCGCCGCCCCCGGCGGCGGAGCCGGAGCGCGAGCCGCCGCCGCCCCCCGCGCGCCGGCGCGAGGCGCCCCCGCGCCCCGAGCCGCGCGAGGCCGAGCCCGCGCGCGCGCCGGTGGCCGCGGCGCCCGCCGCGCCGCCCGCGCCGGTGTACGTCACCCGCACGGCGGTGGCGGGGCAGAGCTTCACGGTGAGCTTCGACCGGCAGGTGAGCGCGAAGGCCGACGGGGTGGGCTCCACCTTCACCGCCACGCTCACCGACGCGCTGGTGGACGACCTGGGGCGGACGGTGATCCCGTCGGGCGCGACGGTCACCGGGCGCATCACCGACGTGGGGCGCGGGCGGATCGGGCTGACGTTCACCTCCGTGTCGTACGGCGGCGAGAGCCACCCGATCGACGCCACGGTGGTGAGCGGCCCGGCGACGCGGCAGGTGAACCTCGACAGCCGCGGCGAGCGGATCGCCAAGGTGGCGGCGCCGGCCGCGGCGGGGGCGGTGCTGGGCCGCGTGGTGGGCCGCAGCCGCCGCGGCGCCGCGATCGGCGCGGTGATCGGTGCCGCCGCCGGTGCCGCGGCCGCCGGCGCCACCGCCGACGTCGACACCGTGGTCGACCCCGGCGCCACCGCCACCATCCGCCTTGACGGCCCCATCGTCATCCGCCGGCGCGCGGACGAGTAAAAGACGAAAAGACAACAGCAAGGGCGGCTGCGCCGCGAGGACGCAGAGGAACGGAGAGAGCGCAGAGGGATTCCTCTGCGCTCTCTCTTTTTCTCTGCGTTCTCGCGGCGCAGCCGCCCCCTTGCTGTTATCCGCCCGAGCCCGCGGGACGCTCCCAGTCCTGCAGGTGGCCGATCAGGTAGTCGATCCCGAACACGTGCCGCGTGTCGTCTTCCCTGCGCACGAAGACCACCTGGCTCCAGCCGCGCATCCGGGCGGGAACGTAGTGCGCGCCGTTCATCCGCAGCACCTGCCCGCCGATGGCCCGGATCAGCACCTGCTCGTAGCGCGACCGGCTCAGCTCGTGCTCGGGGAAGAGGTTGTCCCAGGTGCAGAGGCGCCCCACGTCCTCGTACTCCGGCGGGCGGTCGTCCAGGTCCAGCAGCGAGGGCGCCCGGCCGCGCATCACGCTCCCGATCAGCCGGAAGGTGAAGGGGTCGGAGATGCGCCGGATGGGGTGCCAGAAGTGCCGCACCGTGAGCCCCGCGATGGCCCGCAGCGAGAGCCTGCGCCCGTCGCGCGTCTCCCAGATCGGCTGGTCGACGTCCACCATGAAGGGGTTGCAGGCGAAGCAGGTGAGCCGGGCCAGCCACCCCTTGCGCGAGGTGTGCGGCACCGGCGCGTAGTCGCGCAGGATGGGGAGGTCGGTGTCGTCGAGCACGCCCAGCTCGAAGCTCGGCCAGGTCATCACCTCGCGCACGATCCCGGTGATGAGGGTGGCCGTGGCGATCATCAGGCTCGCCGTGGGGGTGAAGTCGGCGGTGATCTCGATGCGGTCGCCGCGCGGGCGCACCCCGATCCCGGTGGAGCGGCGGTTGGCGGCGAGCACCATCACCGGCACCGGGAGGATGTAGGAGAGGAGGAGCGCCAGCTTCTGCACCGTGCGGCTCTTCCCCTGGCGGTGCCGCGGGAGCTCGAAGGAGATGTTGTAGTGCGTGCTGAAGCCGATCAGCCGCACCTCGCGCCCGGTGCGCGCCTCCCAGGCGTCCAGCTCGCCGCGCACGAAGAGGATCGACTCCCAGAGCGAGCGCCCGGCGCGCGCCGCGCACCCCGGCTCGATCTCGATCACCGGGGTGGCCACCTCGATCACGCCGGTGTCGAAGTAGACCGCGCTCCCGGTGGGGAGGTGGTACGAGGTGCCCACGCGGTGCATCAGGTCGCCGCGCACGAAGGAGCGCGGGTCGCCGAACACGTCTTCCGGACGCACCAGCTCGCCGTCCACCGCCACCTGGAACTCGGCCTCCATCCCGATCGCGGCGAGCTGCAGCCGGGTGCCGGCGGCGCTGCCGTGCTTCCCCCGCCCGTTCTCGCCCTTCTCGCCCTTCTTCGCTTCGCTGCTCATTCGTCCGCGACTCCGGCGGTTGCGGTCTTGCCAGGGCTCGCCGTCCCCGTGTCCACCCCGTCTTCCCGGCGCGCCCGCTCCCCGGCGGTGCCGTGCGGAACGGTCACCGACCATCCCAGGTCCACGTGCAGGTGGTCGTCCGCCTCGCCCACGCCGGGGCCGTAGGGGCGCACGTACAGCCCGGGGAGCAGCTTCTCGGCCGTGCGGGCGTAGCGGGCGATGGTCTTCGCGTCGTCCATCCAGTCGTCGCCCACGCGGTAGATGTTGGCTGCCGTCCCCCAGCAGTGCGTGCTCGCGTGCGTGGAGAGCGCGTGCGCGGGGGAGCGGTAGCCCCCGTTGGCCGCAATGTGCACGTACGTGCCCACCTCGCGTCGCAGCAGCTCCAGGAACGCCGCCAGCGCCGACACCGCGCAGGGGAGGTAGCGGGGCCACTCGCTCCGGAGCGCCTCGGCCTCGCGCACGTCCACGTTCAGGAACTCCCAGACCTCGAAGTTGGTCGAGAGTCCCGTCTCCAGCGCCACGTCCCACGAGGGGATCTCGTAGAAGAAGCGCGGGAGCCGCCGCAGCCGTCCGCCCCGGTCGCGCATCAGCTCGCCGGGGCGCAGCAGCGCGCGGTACTCGTCGTCGAGGCCCATCCCGTCCACCACCCGCAGGGGGAAGTCAGCCATCCCGACCGTCTCCCGCGGTGAGGTGCTCGTACACGGCCCGCGAGATCCGGGCGATGGTGTCGCTGCGCGACGACGCGCCCGGCTCCCACTGCGTCAGCACCACGATGCAGTAGGGCTTGCGGCCGGGGAGGTAGACGATGGCCGCGTCGTGGGCCACGGTGCTGATCTCCCCCGTCTTGTTGGCCACCCGCGCGCTCTCCGGCACCCCGGCGGGGATGCCGCTGCGGAACTCCTGGTCGTGCAGGATCTCCAGCATCCGCGCCGAGAGCTCCACGTTGAAGGCCGTCCCCTGCTCGATGGGGCGCAGCACGCTGATCAGCCCCTTGGCCGTCACCCGGTTGTTCTGCCCCTTCTCCCAGGCGCGCTCGTCCTCCACCCCGCGGCGCAGCTCCACCCCGGTCACGCCCAGCTCCTGCACCGAGGCGCGGATCTCGTCGATCCCCACCAGGTCCACCAGCAGGTTGGTGGCGAGGTTGCTGCTGGTCACGATCATGTGGTATGCCAGCTCGTTCACCTTCATGGTCTTGCCGAGGTGGCGGTGCACCTCGGAGTTCGCGTCGCGCCCGCTCTCCACGCGGAAGGGCTTGCCGTCGGCCGCGCTGTAGAAGCGGTTGCGCACGTGCACGCGGCTGTCGAGCACCAGCACGCCCCGGTGCGCGGCGCCGAACACGCCGAGCAGGATGGGGACCTTGATGGTGCTCGCCGCGTGGAACCACTCGTCGCCGTTCAGATCCCACGTCTTGCGGGTCTCGTAGTCGTACCAGGCGACCGCCACCGCGCGGGCGCCCGCCTCGTCGGCGATCCGCTGGACCCTGTCGTGGAGCGCTTCCTTCGCTGCCGTTGCCGTCATCCGCCGGGGTGGGTTGGAGACCCGGGCGCACGCCTCCATCCGGTGCGCTCGGGGAGGCGGAGGCAATGCAGGATGGGGGCCAGATGGAGTGCGGGAGTGCGGGAGTGCGGGAGTGCGCGCCGGTCCAACGCACTTCCGCACTCCCGCACTCCCGCACTTGTCTTACCGCGTCCGGACGATCGCGAGCGAGGCGGCGGGGGCGGGGCCGGTCACGTCGAGCGACGCGCCGGAGGGGGGGACCACGAGCTCGAAGACGATCCCGTCGGGGACGGCGAGGGGGATGGCGGTCCGCGAGGGGACCCCCGCATCCAGGAAGAAGCTGCGCATCGGGTATGGGTAGCGGTCCGCCTGCACGTCGGCGGGGGAGCGCGGGAGCTTCGGGAGGTCGAAGGTGTGGTGCTGGAGGCGCGGGCTGGTCCCCGCCACGTAGCCGTCGGCATAGAGCATCAGCAGGAGCTCGCCCTGCAGCTCGGCCTCCGCCCTCCCGCGTCCGCCGAGGAGCTCGAAGAGCGGCTGGATGCGGGGACTGTTCACGCCCCGCCGCAGCAACGCGTGCGTGGCGCCCGCGTACGGCGTTCCCGGCGGCACCGCCTCCTGCACCAGGTAGCGCAGGATCGTGGTCCCGTTGATGTAGCCGTCGCCGATCGGCCCGTAGTGCTGGTCGAGCAGGCGGATGTAGGTGCAGTGGTTCCCGCAGCTGCTGCCGTCGTCGTGCTCGGCCCAGAAGGCGATCCCGTGCTTCCGCTCCAGCCACAGCTGCTGCATGAGCGTGGCGAAGCCCTCGATGCTCCAGTCGGGCTTGCCCGCGAACCCGTCGGCCGCGAAGTCGATCCAGTGCGTCGCCTCGTGCGCCACCACCGCCTGCCAGCCGAAGTACGGCGCTTCCATCGTCGGGATCAGCTGCGGGTCGATCCACACGAAGTCGCCGCGGCAGCCGTCGGCGTACCAGGCGTAGGGGGGCGCGAGCCCGTTGAGCCCCGGAAGCTCCGACACCAGCACGCTCAGCCGCCCGTCGCCGTCGTAGTCCGGGAGCGGCCCCAGGTTCTCGGCCAGGAAGGCGTAGACCTCTTCCTCCAGCGGCTGGGCCGCGGCGGCGGCGCGCCGCTGGTCATCGGGCGACAGGGCCGCGAGCTCGGCGTCGCGCATCAGCACCGCGAAGTGCGCGGAGGCGGAGACCACCCGGTAGTCGGAGACGGGCTCGGTCGCGAAGATCGCCGTGCGGCTGTGGTTCTGCACCCGCACCACCGAGCCCAGCTGCGCCGCCGCGCGCACGCACGCCGCCGCGTCGGGCGCCACGTCCGGGCGCGCGGACGCGGCCTCCCAGTCGGCGGGGCGCGGGAAGAGCGCCGCGGCGGCGCGGGGGGCCGGGGCGCCGGCCGCGGCGGGTGCGTCGGATCCGGCGGGACGGACGACGACGGAGTACGCCTGCCGGTCGGTGCGCAGGGTGCCGCCGAAGGACGCGGGGGCGACGGTGTACACCGCGACCCCGTACGTCCCCGCCGGCAGCCGCACCGGGCAGTCGCCGCCCGCCTCCGCGGAGAGCACCCGGTGCCCGCCCACCACCAGCGGGAGCGGCCGGGGCGTGCCGCGCACCGCCACCGGGCGCGAGACGTCCGTCCCCGTGGCGGCGCTGACCACCAGCGAGACGGTGGGGAGCGGCGATCCGCAGGGAGGGAGGGACGCCGGGGCCACGAAGCGGAGCCGCGTGTCGCTGCGGTCCAGCGTGGCCACCGCCACCCCGTCGATGAAGACGGCCGCGCTCGCGAGCCCCGTCCCCTCCACCACCACGGTGTCGCCGGACGCGAAGTGCTCGGGGTGGATGGCGGAGACCGCGAGGGGAGGGGCGCCGATCGGCCCGGTCGGCCCCGGACTGCCGCCACCGTCGCCGCCGCACGCCAGCAGCGGTGCGCCGAGAAGCGCGAGGAGAAGCCGGAAAGGGTGTGGCCGGGATCGCGGGATCATCGGCCGGCGAGGTTGAAGGGCCGGGGATCGACGTTGCCTGCCGAGAATGCAGAACGATCAGCCGCGCCGGATGTTGACATCCCCGCGCACCCGCCGGCGCCGCTGGAGCGGTGTACGTCCAGGTCCGGAATCCATCGCGCGTCCGCGGCCGCCCTCCCCCTGCGCCGAGAGCCCAAACCCCCTCCCGTACCGTGCGGGGGGGATGAGGCCTCGGCAGGGGCGAGGCCTGCGCACTGTCGCGCGAGATCGGGCGAAACGCTGCCGGGCGCGGGTGGCGCAGGCGCCGGTGACTCTACCTCTCCCGGGACGGGAGAGGTGGCGAGCCCCAGCGAGCCGGAGAGGACACCGCGGCCGCGGACGCGCGAAGCACCCTGAACGTGGAGCAAACCGCCCTGATGGTCGAAGTCACGCGGCCGGGGGCCGGGGGCGGGAGCCGTTCAGGCGGGCGAGGAGGGCGCGGAGGCGCACGGCGCGGACGTCGTCCGCTCCGTCGGTCTCGACGATCCAGGCGAGGGCGCGCTCCAGGGGGGCGCGCGCGGCGGCGTGGTCGCCGGTCTCGGCCAGCACCTCGCCGAGCTTGCCCAGGTCGCGGGCGACGCTGTTGTGGCGGGGGCCGTAGGCGGCCTCGTCGATGGCGAGCGCCCGGCGGTACGCCTCGCGCGCGGCGTCGAGGTTCCCCTCGCCCCGGTCCAGGTCGCCCAGGTTGTTGTGGATGGTGGCGCAGAAGGGGTGCGCCGGGCCGAAGACCGGCTCGGCGAGCTCCAGCGCGCGGGTGAACCACTCCCGCGCCCGCCCGCGGTGGCCGGCGCGGGCCAGGAGGAGCGCCGCGTTGTTGACGTGCGTGATCACGGTGCGGTCGCGCGGGCCCAGCTCTCCCTCCAGGATGTCGGCCGCGCGCGTGGCGTTCGCCGCCATCTCGCCCCACTCGCCCAGGTGGAGGAGCGCCCCGTTCAGGTAGTTGAGGTCGAGGGCCACCCGCGTGTCCTTCGCCCCGTGCGCGCGCGCCCGCGCGGCCACGGCGTGCTTGAGCAGCTCGCGCGCCCCCGGGAAGTCGCCGCGGGCCTCGAGCAGGTAGCGGCCGGCGAGGTAGAGGAGCTGCGCCGCCGCCCCCGGCGCCGCCCCTGCCTCCAGCGCGTGCCGCGCGGCGGCGACGGCGTGCGGGAGGAGGCGGCCGGCGGGCTCGCGGTCCTCTTCGCGGGTGGGGTCCGCGGGGAAGACGCGCTCCATCACCCCGGCGGCTGCCGCCGCCCAGGCGCGGCGGGCATCCTTGTCCAGCCGCCCGCCCGCGGCCGCCGCGGCGGCGGGGAGGAGCACCAGCTCGTCCCCCGCCACCCCGCCGGCGCCCGCGTCGAGGAGCGCGTCGAAGGTCCGCTCGCGGGCGGCGGGGGCGCGCAGCGCCTCCGCCAGGCGCGGCGGGAGCGCGTCGGCGCCCGCGTCGAGCGCGGCGACGGGGATGGGGTGCGCCGGGTCGAGAAAGGCGCAGAGGCAGAGCAGGTCGGCCGCGTCGGGCGTCAGCTCGGCGGCGCGCTCCACCGCCGCGTTCGGGTCCGGGGACTGCGACATCAGGGGTCTCGCGTTGGGTCAGCGGTTCCAGGAGCGGACTCGGCGGCGCGGCGGATGGAGCGGAGCATCTCGCGGCGGATCAGCGCGCTGAATGGGCCGACCACCGTCCAGTAGCGGCGGAAGCTGCGGCGGCTCGCCGCGTCGGTGCAGCGGACGCGCGTCTCCGTCGCCAGCCGCACCGCATCTCCATCCTCCGCCAGGGTGAAGTTCCAGGCGCCGATCGCATGGCCGGGGCGGTCGAAGGCGCGCAGCTCGTCCGCGGTGAGCCGCACGACGTCGCCGCTCGGGCGCCAGAAGCGCCCCGCCACCCCCAGCAGCAGCTCCTCGCCCAAGCGCTCGCCCATCAGCACGAAGCCGTTGCGCAGCAGCCCGTCCAGCGTGCTCCCCAGCGCCCGCTCGCGTTTCCGGCCGGCGAGGAGCCCCGGGAGCGACCGCAGCGCGAAGAGCGCGCGGATGATGGGCGAGCGGTCGAAGTCCAGCGTCCGCACCGCCCGCCACACCGCCTCGCGCGGCGCGCGGATGCGCGTCTCGTGCCGCTCCACCGCGTCCCACGCCGGCATCCACTCGTCGATCAGCATCGAGCCGCCGTGCCTCTCCGCGTTTCCGCGTTGCTGCGTGACACCTATCCGTTCAGGCGCTGGGGGCGCGGATCCTTCCAGTTCCACCAGAGCAGCTTCTCCGGGTCGTGGGGGTACTCGCTGGCGTAGTAGACGGCGCAGCGCAGCACGTAGAGCATGCAGCGGTCGATGCGCACGCCCTGGAGCTCGCACATCCGCTCGTACAGCGCGAGGGGATCGCGGCCGCGCAGGTCGTCCACGGAGCGCATCCCCAGCCCCCACAGGTCCTCGGCGATGGAGGGGCCCACGCCGGGGATCTGGCGGAGCTCGCGGAGCACGGCCCGTTTCGCGTCATCCATCGAAAACCCTCCCGGTTCGATCCAACCATTTTGTGGCCGGCGGCATCAGAACAGGTGAGCGGAAGGGGGTTGAAACCCCGACGCCGACCCGGCCGTAGGACTCCATGCGGAGGCGAAGGGTCCCTTCACGGAATCCTAATCAGCTCCCCGCAACAAGCAGGTTCGACGGCCGGTATATACACGCGAGTCCGGCGGATCGAGAATGCCGACGCTACCCCCACCTTCGCTTCATGCGTCCTCCGGGTGGGCACGGCTGAGACCGCACAGGGCTTTGCGGAGTGGGGCGAGAGCGCATCGGGCCGAGGCCCGTCCGGACACGGACGGGCCTCGCCTGTTTCAGGCCGCCGCGGGCGCGGGCTCGCGCGCGACCGGGGCGGCCTCGTCGTCCGGGACCTCGGGAACGTCGCTGGGCACCTCGCGCCGCAGCAGGAGCCACCCCACCAGCGCCGCGCACACCGACGCGGTGAAGATCCCCACCTTGGCCTCGGTCACCAGCGTCTCGTCGCGAAACGCCAGCCCGGTGACGAAGAGCGACATGGTGAAGCCGATCCCGCCCAGCCAGCTCACCCCGTGCAGCGCCCTCCACCCGCACCCGCCGGGGAGCGCCGCCACCCTCAGCTTCGTGGCCGCCCAGGCGAAGAGGGTGATCCCCACCGGCTTCCCGAGCAGCAGCCCCAGCAGCACCCCCAGCGTCACCGGGCTGGTGAAGGCCCGCGCCAGCTCCCCGCGCAGCTCCACCCCCGCGTTGGCGAAGGCGAAGAGCGGGATCACCACGAAGCTCACCCAGGGCTGCAGCCCGCGCTCGATCCACTGCAGCGGCGCCTGGGCCGCCTCGGCGGTGTCCTCGAGCTCGATGATGGCCGCCTGCTGCCCGCGGTTGGTGAGGATGTTCTCCGCGTCGGGTCCCGCCGCGTCGAAGGCGTCGAGGATCGCGCGGCCGCGCTCGGAGAACTCGCCGGTGTCGATGCGGGTGCGCGCGGGGATGGTCATCGCCACCAGCACCCCGGCGACCGTGGCGTGCACGCCGCTCCGCAGGAAGCAGAGCCACACCGCCAGCCCCAGCACGATGTAGATGTACGGCCGGCGCGCCCCCAGCCGGTTGAACACCCCCAGCGCCACGATCAGCCCCAGCCCCAGCAGGAGCAGCTCCAGGTTGATGGCGGCCGTGTAGAAGACGGCGATCACCAGCACGGCGCCGATGTCGTCGGCGATGGCGAGGGCGGCGAGGAAGACCTTGAGCGGCGCCGGGGCGCGGTTGCCGATGAGCGCCAGCACGCCCAGGGCGAAGGCGATGTCGGTGGCCATCGGGATCCCCCACCCGCGGATGCCCGCCCCGCCCAGGTTCAGCGCGGTGAAGATGAGCGCCGGCACCACCATCCCCCCCAGCGCCCCGGCGATGGGGAGCGCCGCGCGCCGCGCCGAGGCCAGCTCGCCCACCAGCACCTCGCGCTTGATCTCCAGCCCCACCATGAAGAAGAACACGGCCATCAGGCCGTCGTTGATCCACTCGTGGAGCGGGTATTCCAGCGTGTACGCGCCCACGCGGAACGAGAGCACCGTCTCCCAGAGCGCGTGGTAGCCCGCCGCCCACCCCGAGTTCGCCGCGACCAGCGCCGCGAGGGTGGAGGCGATCAGCACCAGGCCGCCGGCCGACTCGGTGCGCATGAAGCGGCCGAAGGGCGAGAGCAGCCGCTCGATCGGGGAGGGCGGCGGGGGCGGGAGGATGCTGGTCGTCGCGGGCGAAGTCATGCGGCGAAGGTAATGAAATCCAGAGTCTCACGCATCAGCAAAAATGAAATCTCATGCAGAGACGCAGAGACCGCGGAGAGCCACGTCCGCGCCATTCCAAGAGAATGTTGACTTTGCGAAATCCGCCGATTTTCCTATAGCACCGCCAGCAATGATTCAGCTTCCCCAGTCTCTCCCCATCAAACCGCTGCCAACAGATGGAGGTGGCAATGCACCTGCGGTATGCGTGCGTCCCGGGTCTCGTGCTGCTGTGGGCGTGCACCCCGGCGGACCAGCCCTCCAGCGCCGAGGCGGCGACGACGTCCGCGGCACCGGCGGCGGCACCGGCGTCCGCTTCTTCCACCCCCGCGCCCGCCGCGAAGCTGGACCCGGCCCGCGGCAAGGAGGTCGGCCCCACCTTCGAGGCCTACCTGAGCCCGTGGCAGGAGGGCGACGAAGAGTCGAACACCCCCAGCTCCACGCCGGCGCAGTTCCGCGCCACCACGCCCTCGCAGAGCCGCGCCCAGCGCGACGCGGCGGGCCACCGCGCCCACGGCCTGCTGCGGTTCAGCAACGACCTCAGCCGGGCCTGGGTGGACGTGAAGGTGGAGGGCGTGGACCTCTCCGCCGTCAACATGTTCCACATCCATTGCGGGCGGCCGGGGATCCTGGGCCCCATCGTGGTCGACTTCGCGCAGGCGACGGACGTCAAGCAGAACCTGGCGGACGGCACCTTCTCGGTGGAGCTGATGGACGAGCACCTGGTGAAGACGGCCGAGGCCGGCAAGGGGCTGGTCGGCGTCGCCACCATGGGGTGCGTGATCCCCAGCCCCTCGCTCGGCTCCAACGGCCCCGTGAAGTACTCGACCATCGCCGGGCTGGCGCAGCTCGCCCGGGCGGGGGAGCTGTACTTCAACCTCCACACCACCGGGCAGACGTACTTCGGCGACGTGCGCGGCCAGCTCGGCCCCGCCCAGAACTAAAAAGCCTGACGCAGAGACGCAGAGGAACCGAGAGAAGGCCTTCTCTCGGTTCCTCTGCGTCTCTGCGTCAAATGCAGTTTTTAGCTCAGCCCGGCCCGGGCACCCCCGTCGGGTCCTGCGTCGGCTGCTGGTCCGGCTGCGGCTGCGGGGTGCGCAGGCGCGGCGGGTGGCCGAAGTTGTAGCTGTAGCTCAGGTACACCGCCCGCGAGTTGAAGCGGCGCAGGCTGGTCTGGGTGAGCCCCGGGTTCGTGGTCTCCATGCTGAAGCGCATGGCGTCGAACGGGTCCATCACCCGCAGGCTCAGCGACGAGCGCTCGGAGAGCTTCTGCTTCACGGCCACGTTGGCCATCTGCATCGCCCCCACCCGCCCCTGCTCCATCCGCTGCGGCGCGCGGTAGAACTGGAACCACTGCACGTCGGTGGACGGGCTCAGCTTGAAGTTCAGGCTCCCGCGCGCCGACCAGCTCATGGCGCTGGTCCCCAGCCCGCTCTCCACGTTGCTCCCGTCGGTCACCACCCGGTAGGCGGTCACCCCCACGAAGCCCGAGAGCTTGCCCAGGCGCAGCTGCCCGTTGGCGTCGGTGCCGTAGCTGTTGGCCTTGGCCAGGTTGGCCAGCGTCAGGGTGGTGATCCCCTCGTCGTCGACCGACTGGTAGCGCCGCACCGCGTTCACCGTGTGCCGGTAGAAGGGCGCCACCGTCAGGGTGCCGAAGGGCATGGAGCGCTGGTACGAGATCTCGTACGAGTGCGTGAACTCGGGCTCGAGCTCCGGGTTGCCCACGAAGCGGCTGTAGCGGTCCTGCGAGAAGGGGAACGGGTTCAGGAACTGCGCCTGCGGCCGGTTGATGCGCTTGCTGTAGCTGAAGCGCAGCTGGTCCTTCTGCGAGGGCTGCCAGGTGGCCGCCGCGCTGGGGAAGAGGCTGGTGTAGTTGTTCGGGTACGCCTGCGCCTCGTTCGCCAGCCGGAAGGTGGTGGTCGCCCGCTCCAGCCGCAGCCCGCCCTGCAGCGAGAGCGTGCTCCCCAGCGGCCGGGTGAGCAGCACGTAGCCGGCGTGCACGTTCTCGTCGTAGGTGAAGTCGTTCACCAGCCGCAGCGCCGGGTCGGGAACGCCGCCGAAGAGCGAGTCGAGGGTGAAGTCGTTCGACAGCCGGCGGAAGGTGCCCTTGTAGCCGGTCTCCAGCTTCGTCGCGCCCAGCTGGCGGGTGTAGTCCAGCTGCGCGTTGAACTGGCGGGTGAGGTTGTCCAGGTCGGTGCGCGAGTCGCCGCGCAGCGCCGGCGGCGGCGTGTCGCCGGGAACGGTGGTGAACTCGTTCCCCGTCTCGTCGCGCGAGCGGTTGAAGCGCACCTCGGCCGAGAGCTCGTTGCGCTGCGGCTGGACGGTGCGCTTGAAGGCGAGCGAGAGGTCGGTGCTGAGCCCCGACATGTCGATCCCCGTCCGCTCGCTGTAGCTGCCGGTGACCACGTGGTCGGCGTCCATCAGCGTGTAGCCGTTGGAGCCGTCGGCCTCGCCGATGCGGCGGTTGAGCATGAAGGAGGACGAGAGCACGTTGCGCGCGCCCAGCTTCAGCTCGCCGGTGGCGTTCACCGTGTGCGAGGTGTTGGCGAAGTCGTTCGCCGAGATCTGGTCCAGCAGGCTGCGCGGCACCCCGTCGAAGTGCTGGTCGCGGAACACGCTGCCGCTGCCGGTGCGCGAGTCGCGGTTGAAGCCGTAGCTGCCGAAGAGGGTGAGCGGCCCCGCCTGGTGGCCGATGTTCCCCGAGGCGTTGTACTTGTCGCCGGTGCCGGCGCCCACGGTGAGCCCGCCGCTGGTGCCCAGGTCGGCGTTCTGCTTGAGCACGATGTTCAGGATGCCGCCCATGCCGTCGGGGTCGTACTTGGCCGACGGGTTGGGCACCACCTCCACCCGGTCCACCAGGTTGGCGGGGAGCTGCTTGATGAAGTTGGTCAGCGCGTCGCCGGTGAGCGGCGCGGGGCGGCCGTTGATCTGGATGGCCACGTTCTGGTTGCCGCGCAGGCTCACCTTGCCGTCGCCGTCCACGTCCACGCCGGGCACGTTGCGCAGCACGTCGGTGGCGTTGCCGCCGGTGACCGCGGGCATGTTGCGCGTGCTCACCACCGTGCGGTCGGGCGCGGAGAGCACCGCGGCGCGCTCGGTGGTGGCGGTGATCCCCTGCAGCGCCACGGCGCCCGCCGAGAGCCGCACGATGCCCACGTCCGCCGTCTGCGCGGCGGGGGTCACGGCGACCTGGGAAACGGTGCCGGTGGTGTAGCCCAGCCGGCTCACGCGCAGGTAGTACGCGCCGGGGCGCAGCCCCTCCACGCGGAAGGAGCCGTCGGCGCGGGTGACGGCGCCGGTGACCAGCGCCGAGTCGCGCGCGCTGCGCACCGCGATGCTGGCGCCCGGCAGCGGCTGCCCGCTCTGCCCGTCGCGCACGATGCCGCGGATCTCGCCGCCGGCCTGCTGCGCCGCGGCGCCGGGCGCGCCCTGCGGCGGTCCCCCGGGGCGCGCGCCCGCGGGCGGCCCGTTCTGGGCGGCCGCCGTTCCGGCAAAGGCGAACAGGGCGAGGAATATTCCACCGAAGCGGTTCATGGGGTGTTCTCTGTCTTCCGATTGTAAGGGAACCCAGGCATCAGCTGCGTTTCGATCGTCGCAGCGGCTGGCACGTGTTGGGATGCCGGCCGGACCCCGGAGGTTGCAACCCGCGGCCATCCGCGCTTCGAATCTTCCGAACTTTAATCCGAAAGCCATGCCGCGCGGCACGAGCGGTCGGGATCGGGGCGCGAATGGTCGAAAATGCTGCTCCGGCCGTCACTCCCTCGTGGGAGCGGCGGCCGGAGCTGGTTTTCACGGCGGAAAGATAACGGTTCTGGACGCGTTCGCCAAGTTGCCGCCTGGGCGCGGGCTCAGCGTTTCATCACCCGGAGACGCAGGGGCGACGCAGAGGCACGGAGAGAACGATCCTCAACGGCTGGCCGGCGTGCTCGGCACCATGTCGTAGGTGAAGACCATCCCGTCGAGCACGCGGGTCCAGTCGCCGGTCAGGTCGCCGTAGCCGAAGGGGCGCGCGTAGACGGAGCGCAGCCACTCGCCGCCGGCGGGGGGCGAGCGGAAGTCCACGAACGCGTTCGTCAGCCCCGACTCCTTGAAGTAGGCCTCCAGCGACCCCTCCCGTAGCGGGGGCATCGGCGCGGGCAGGGAGCCGTAGACCCCGAACGCGCCCGCGGCGGCCGTGAAGCCGATGGCGTACATCTGCGCGCCCAGCACCTGGTACGCCTCGCCGCCCATGTGCACCGACCAGCCGGTCTGGTAGGGGTGCGCCCCGCCGGCGTTCGCGAGCTGCCCCGCGTCGCGCGCGATGTGCGAGCTCGCCGCCCAGACGATGATCTTCTTCCCCGGGTACCAGACGTTGGCCAGCCACACCAGGTTCTTCCCCATCTGCGCGTCGCGGGGGTTGTTGTCCTCCGTGGTGATCTGGCCGGGCGTGAGGGCCCACTCCATCTGCGCGAACGTGGTGATGCTCTCCAGCGACTGCGCCCAGAAGAGCGCGTCGCGGTCCGTCCCCGCCCTGGCGGCGGCGTCGGTCTTCAGCGCGGCGAGGAGGCGGAGGAGGCGCGCCTGGTCGGCCGCGGGGGGATGGGTCTCGAAGTCGCCCGTCGCGGCCAGGTGCTGCAGCGTCGCCGCGGCCTCGGGCCACTCGGGGTCGTCGGGCACCGCCGAGCCGATCCGCCGCGCGAAGCGCTCCATCAGCAGGTGCAGCGAGTCGCGCGCCAGGGTGCCGGTGAGCTGGTTGTCGAAGCCCGCCAGCTCCAGCGGGTGCGCCGTGCCCACCGTCTCCTGCACGTAGTCCAGCGTCGGCAGCACCTCCTGGCTCCCGGTCCAGATCCCGAAGATCCCGCGGCGGCTGGCGGGGAGCACCGCCTCGCCCGCCTGCACGTGCTGCCACACCTGGCGCACGTCCCAGAGCCCGCTCTCCCACGCCAGCACGTCGAACCCCATCTCCTGGTGCAGGAAGGCGATCAGGCGCGCCTTGGCCAGGAAGGTGGTGCCGTCGCCGTGCGACTGCTCGCCCAGCAGCACCACCCGCGAGCTCCCGATCGCCGCCTTGAGCGGCTGCAGGTCGCTGAAGTCGCGGTCCGCCACGATGAGCGAGCGGATGGGGTGCGCGTTGGCCTTCAGCCAGTCGGCCTCGGGGTGCGTCGGCTCGGGCTGCTGCGGCCTCAGCTCGATGTCGGAGCCGCAGGCGGTGGCGGCCAGGAGGAGCAGGGCGGGCGCGAAGCGGCGGAGGAGCGGATGGGTCGTCATGATCGTGCGCGGGATGAGGGGTCCGGCGGAAACGGATGCAGCGGCAACGTAGAACGATCGAGCCCTCGCGCGAGTGACGCGGGGGCGGCGCGGAAGACCGGCCAAAAGACGTCTCACGCGGAGACGCGGAGGCGCGGGATGACACCCGGTGTGGTCCAGCGTTTCTCCATCCACTTCAAACGTTTGCTAACACCTCACCCGCCAAGTGTTTAGTATGGCATCGCCAGCCGGTGCCAACGGGTGGCGGGAATCCCCTTGCCGAAGGACGTGCACGATGAGTTCTCCCACGAAGGAACAGCGCGTCATCTACCAGGTCTCCATGTACTCCAGCCTGGTGGCGAACAAGAAGGGACCGGACCTCGAGGCCCAGCTCTACGCGGCCATCCAGGCGGCGCTGGAGAAGGACGCGCCGCAGATCGGCACGTGGTCGGTGGCGTGGGGGCCGGTGGTGGTGCAGCACGAGCCCGACTCGTACGCCATCAACGCCATGTACGTGGCCGAGTGCCAGGACCACCACCTGCGGGGCACCTGCGTGGTGGGGATCGCCGGCACCAATCCCTCGTCGCTCTTCGACTGGCTGGTGGAAGACGGGCTGGTGCAGAAGCAGATCCCGTGGGTGTACGCGCTGCGCTCCGCCCCCGGCGCGAAGATCGCGCTCGGCACCGGCATCGGGCTCTCCAAGCTGCAGCACGCGACGCCGGGGAACGGCCGGCCGGGCGCCGGCACCACGCTGCTGAAGTTCCTGGGGGGGATCGAGCCCAAGCTGGGGAAGCGGCTGATCATCAGCGGGCACAGCCTGGGAGGTGCGCTCTCGCCCACCCTCACGCTCTGGCTGCACGACGTGCGCATCCTGTGGGACACGTTCCACCTGGTGCAGCTCTCCACCATGCCGACGGCCGGCCCCACGGCCGGCAACTCCATCTTCGCCGGCTACTCCGACAAGCACCTCACCGCCACGCGCTTCGCGAACGCCATCGACGTGGTGCCCCACGCCTGGCAGGCGTCGGATCTGGAGAAGATCCCCACCCTCTACGCGCCCGACATCGAGCCCGACCAGACGATCCACGACCTGGTGGCGTTCGCCAAACGGCTCTCGGCCAACGGCGACTACACCCAGATCCTGCACGACACCGGCTGGTTCCCGTTCGACGTCGACACCGCGCTGATCGACCCCACCAAGTCGGTCTTCGTGAACTTCGCGAGGCAGCTCGCCTACCAGCACACGTTCGCGTACATGCGGTACTTCGGCGTGAAGTCGGATGCGCTGGAGGGCTGGGCGGCGGAGTTCCAGGCCGCGGCCGAGGCGGCGGCGCCCGCGGTGGCGGCCGGCTTCGCCGCCCAGGCCGCCGCGAAAGAGGTGACGTCCCCGGCCTCCGATGCGCTGGCCGCCCAGGTGGTGACGGACCTGCTGCGCTATGCCACGCCCGAGCAGCAGCGGATCGCCGTCCCCATTGACCCGCAGAGCCTGGTCGACGCGCCCTCCGGCGCCGCGCAGCCCTGACCTCCCCACAACGACGGAGGCGCAGGGAGAAAGCCGCGGCTTTCTCCCTGCGCCTCTGGAAGGGCGAATGGAATTCGCATCAACAACGGCCCGAAGTCCGCCTTCGCGGACTCCCTCGAGTGCCCTGGTGCTCGAAGCGAGCTGAAATGAATCCGCCGGCGGCAGCACGACGGTTCATCACACGCACCCGACCACCGGCCACGAGTCCGCCTTCGCGGACTCCCTCGAGCGCCCTTGGCGCTCGAAGCGGGCTGAAGTAGATCCGCCGGCGCCAGCACGACGGTTCGTCACATGCACCCGACCAACGGCCGCGAGTCCGCGAAGGCGGACTTTGGGCAGTTGTTGCCGCGAATTCATTCGCCTGGCTGCGGCCCGGCTACGAGTCAGCGGAACAGGTGGGGGATGAACCGGCTGAAGTTGTCCGTCACCGGCCCGGCGGACTCGCGGATGCCGATCCCCGCGGACTCCTGGGCGATCACCCACGACCCGATCACCGGCCGCCGCCCGCCGAAGTCCGGCAGCGGCGCGTACTGCTGGTAGACGTACCCCTCCTCGCCGTACTCGCCCCCGCTCTCGAAGGCCACGCTCCCGCCGGCGGTGCGGACCACCACGTTGGCCCCCTCGCGCGAGAGGAGCGGCTTGCGCACGTAGTCCCGCCCGGCCATGCGCGCCTCGTCGAAGTAGGCCGGGAGGAGGTACGGGCTCTCGGGGAAGAGCTCCCAGAGCACGGGGAGGATCCCCTTGTTGGAGAGCACCATCTTCCACGGCGGCTCCATCCACTGCACCGGCACCGACCCCAGGTGCGCGCCGAACTCCTCGTGGACCATCCACTCCCACGGGTAGAGCTTGAACGCGCTCTGGATCGGCCGGCCGCGCAGGTCCACGAAGCGGCCGTCGCGCGAGTCCCACCCGATGTCGTGGACGGAGAGGTACTCCGTCTCGATCCCCGCCTGGTGCGCGGTGTCCTGCAGGTACGTCACCGTCATCCCGTCTTCCGGGTCGTCGAGCGACGCGAAGTGCAGCACCCGCCCGTGCAGGTACGGCTTCAGCTCCGTCCACGCGGCCACCAGCCGCTCGTGGATCGAGTTGAACTGGTCGGCGTCGGGCGCCACGTCCTGCAGCCAGTGCCACTGCACGACCGACGCCTCGAGCAGCGAGGTGGGCGTGTCGGCGTTGTACTCCAGCAGCTTGGGCGGCCCCTCGCCGCCGTAGCTGAAGTCGAAGCGACCGTAGATGGACGGCGGCTCCTCTTCCCACGAGCGCTCGATCAGCGGCACCGCGCGCGGCGGGATGGCCAGGCGGCCGTACAGCTTGCGGTCGATCACGTGCTGCACGGCCTGCAGGCACTGCTCGTGGAGCGTGTTGGTCGCGGCCTCGAGCTCGTCCACCTGCGCGGCGGTGAGCTCGTAGCACGCCGACTCGTCCCAGTACGCCACGCCGTTCGCGGTGTGGAAGGTGAGCCCCACCGCCTCGACCCGCCGCTGCCACTCACGGCGCGGCTCCAGTGTGTGTCTGCGCATGGCGGTCACGACCCCGCGCCGTGGCCGCCGCCGATCCCGCCGAACCCGCCGCGGCTCACGCCGCCCACCCGGCCCCCGCGCGACCCGCCGTGGTACCCCGAGCCCCCGTACGTCCCACCGTACGTGCCGCCGCCCCGGCCGCGGTAGTAGACGGTGCGGTAGAAGGGGATGTACCCGGCGCGCGGCGACGACGAGGTGCGGGTGGTGTCGGTCGGGTCGCGGTAGCCGGCGAGAACGCGTTCCTGGCGCCGCCCGTCGCACGCGGCCATGGCCGCGGCGGTGAGCAGCGTGAGGGTGATGGTGCTGGTCTTCTTCATCTCCGTAAAGGGGTGGATCGTGCTCCCGCCGCGCGGCCCGGCGCGGTGCCGGCTCGCGTGCATGGAGAAGAGCCGGCCGCGGGCTGCGGGCCGGCTCTTGACGACAGATCTACGAGGGATCGCTTCAAATGGTTGCAAGGCAACGGATTTGATCGATAGCCTCGGGGAGGGGCGAATGGAATTCGCATCAACAACGGCCCGAAGTCCGCCTTCGCGGACTCCCTCGAACGCATTGGCGCTCGAAGCGAGCTGGAGCGAATCCACCGGCGGAAGGACGACGGCTCGCCACACGCACCCGACCAGCGGCCACGAGTCCGCGAAGGCGGACTTCGGGCAGTTGTTGCCGCGGATTTATCCGCCCGGCTGCGAGCTGGAGCGAATCCGCCGGCGGAGGGACGACGGCTCGCCACACGCACCTGACCAGCGGCCACGAGTCCGCGAAGGCGGACTTCGGGCAGTTGTTGCCGCGGATTTATCCGCCCCGCTGCCGGCCTTGCGTGAGACCTGTCGTCGCCGCCTCAGGCGCTCGCCGCCGCGCCCTTCCAGGCGATCCGGTAGCGGCACACCTCGCCGCCGCGGGCACGGCACTCGTCCTCCACGATGGAGACGCCCTCGGCGCCGCACATCTCCAGCGCGCGACGGTACCAGCCGATCACCGTCAGGCAGTCGGGAACGCTGAAGGTCTCGGCGTTACGCGTGGTCATCACCCCCGACCGCTCGCCCGTCTGCTCGTAGCTGCGGGACCCGGTCTCGTAGTAGAAGCCGTAGATCTGCGGCGCCTTCCCCAAAAAGACGTGCGGCTTGCCGGGGCTGAGGAACTGCTTGTGGAGGGTGGTGAGGTTCGCGTCGGCCGAGGCGGCGCCGAGGCGCTCGAACACCTCGCTGCGCCCGTCGCCCAGCACCTCGACGATCGCCGCGTCCAGCCGCTCGCCGATCTCGAACGGGTACCACTTTACCGTGAGCACGGCCTTGAGCGCCCGCTGGTCCTCGTCCGAGAGCGAGGCGAGCACGCGCTCCACGCCGCCGCGCCCCCAGTGCTGCTCCACGAACGCGAGCCGCGACTTCAGGATGGTGCCTTTGATCTGCTGCATGGGCGGTGTTCCGGGGAGGTGGGTTGCGGCACGGAGAGGGGAGGGGGATGGAGCGCAGGCAGGTGATTGCAGGATATTCACGGGCCGCGGCGCGGGCAAGAGACGTCTCTTCTACTGCTCCACGCGCTCGTTGATGTAGGGGCCGTTCACCATCCGCACGATCCGCCCGTCCGGGTCGGCCTGGAAGGCCACGTACATCTGCCCGTACTCCAGCTGGCCGTTCATCACCCTGAACAGCAGCGGCTCCACCTGCGCCCACTCCCCGCCCCAGAAGGAGAGCGTGCTGTCGTTCTTCACCGTCACGTCGAACGCGTCGGGAACGAAGCCGCGCTCCCCGCGGCAGCCGTGGCACCAGATGTCCGGGCGGTAGCGGCCGGCGAAGCGCCGCAGGTCGTCGCGCACCCGCGGGCGGAGCCAGGGCGTCCCCTCGGTGTCGAGCGTGTCCAGGCGCACCAGCGTCCGCGCGGCGAAGCGCCGCGCCACGCGCTGCTCCAGCGCCGGCGTCTCGCGGTTGTACGCCACGAACAGTCCCATCCGCTCGCCCGGCCAGAGCCAGAGGGACGCCTCGTATCCCTCCATGCTCCCCGCGTGCTGCAGCGCCGGGTGCCCCAGCAGCCGCCGCTCGAAGTAGCCGTAGCCGAACCCCGGCAGGCGCGGGTGGTTGCGGAAGTGCACCGCCTGCATCAGCCGCGTGGCGCTGTCGCTGAGGATGCGCCCCGCGCCGGAGCCGCCGCCCTCCAGCTGCGCGATCATGAACTTCGCCAGGTCGGCGGCGGTGGCGTTCACGTCCGAGGCCGGGTAGCTGTGGAAGTGCTCCCACGCGGCGGGGCGGTAGCCGCCGGCCGCGTACAGGTAGCCCGTCGCCACGTCACCGCGGAGCGAGTCGGGGACGGGGCCCAGGCTGCTGCGCTCCATCCCCAGCGGCGCGAACAGCTCACGGCGGAAGTACTCGCGCAGCGGGAGCCCCGAGAGCACCTCCACCAGGTACCCGGCGAGCGAGATCCCGTAGGTGGAGTAGCTGCTGCGCTCCCCCGGCGCGAAGCGGGGCACCAGGCGGTCGCGGAGGAAGGTGCCGAGCGGGAGCACCTCGCCCGCGCTCGGCGCCTTGCGGCCGAGGTTGATCTCGTCGAACCCGGCCGTGTGGGTGAGGAGGTTCGCGGCCGTCACCGGCCTCCCGTACGGCTCCGGCACCTTCCAGTCGGGGAGATGGCGGTTCACGTCGTCGTCCAGCCGCAGCCTGCCGCGGTCGGCGAGCTGCACCAGGGCGGTGCTGGTGAAGACTTTCGAGATCGAGCCGACGCGGAAGATGGTGCGCGCCGGGTCCACCGGGCGCCGCGCCTCCACGTCCGCCAGGCCGTACCCCTTCGCCCAGTAGACGCGGCCGTCCTTCACCACCACCACCACGGCACCGGGGATGTGCGACGTCTCCATCTCGTCGCGCACCACCGAGTCCAGCGACGCTTCCAGCCGCTCCGGCGTGGGGAACGGCTCCAGCAGCTGCGCCGCCGCCGGACGGGTCAGGGAGAGGGAGATGCCGCAGGCGGCGAGGAGGGGGAGGATGCGGACCCGCGCGGCGCCCGGGAACACCGGCGGCGGGGAGGATGACGGCGTTCGGGAGATGGACATCGTGCGGCGTTCGCGGAGCGTGGACGGGAGCGGCGCCGCGCAGAGGATCACCGCCGGGCGCCGCGCGGGACACGCGAACGAACGCGCCGCCGGCCGCCGCGCACAACGGCTCCGGCGCAGGCGGCGACGTGGATGGCGCGAGCGGCCGCCGCGGCGGCCCGGGCGGACGCGCCGCTCAGCTCTCGACCACGCCCTGCAGCCGGTGCGCGAAGCGCCGGCTCATCCGCAGCTCCGTTCCGTCCTTCAGGAAGACGAGCGAATCGCCGGCGAACCAGGGCCGCAGCTCCTTCACCTGGGCGACGTTGACCAGCGTGGACCGGTGCACGCGCACGAAGCCGCGCGGGTCGAGCACCCCTTCGAGCCGGCGCAGCGTGTCGCGCACGGTGTGGCAGGCGCCGCTCACCAGGTGGAAGCGGACGTAGTGCCCGTCGGCCTCTAGCCAGGCGACCTCCGCCGGCGCGACCAGCAGCGTGCGGTCGCGCAGCTTCAGGCTCAGGTGCTCCACCGCGGCCGCCGGACGCGCGGGGCTCTCCGCGTTCAGGACGACCGGCGCGGCGGCCGGCGGCGCCTTCGGTGTGGGGTAGAGCACGTGCCCGAGCATCACCACGACGGCGTAGTAGAGCAGCCCCTCATGCAGCGTGGAGGCGAGCCACGACGCGAGCGGCTCCGGCCCCAGCGTTCCCGCGGCGCGGTGCACCGCGTAGAGCGCGCTGAAGCTCGCCACGGTGACGGAGAACCCCACGAGCGCGTGGAGGGAGAGGTGCCGCAGCCGCCGCGGCGCCTGGACCGGGAAGCGCCGCGCCAGGGAGATCCCGAACGGGGTCAGCGCGGCGCCGAGCGCCGGCCCCACCATCCGCCGGAACACGACCGCGGCCGTCAGCCCCGCGTGCGTCGCCGCCAGCTGCTCAAGGATGAAGGTGGTGCCGAGCAGCCCCCACGCCGCCATCGCCCACCCCACCACCCGCCAGTCGGCCGGGTGCGGGTGGAATCGCTCGGTGCTCATCGGATCTCGATCGAGAGTGAAAGGGACTTTCTCACGCATAGACGCGGAGCCACGGAGAGGCCAGGCGGTTCTCTCCGTGTCTCCGCGTCTCTGCGTGAGACGCTTTATCGCGTCCCGCTGCGGAGCGAGGAGCCGCCGCCGCGCATGCCGAGGGCCGACTCTTCGCCATCCCACAGCACCACGCAGTTGCGGCCGCGCGCCTTGGCCTCGTACAGCGCCACGTCGGCGTGGCGCACCAGCTCGGCGGCGTACTCCGCGTCTTCGGGGACGGCGGCCAGGCCGATGCTGGTGGTGACGGTGCAGCCGGGCTCGGCCAGGTGGCCCAGGTCCAGCTCGGCGATGGCGATCCGCAGCCGCTCGACCACGAAGCGCGCCGCCTCCTTCCCGGTTCCCACCAGGATCACCGCGAACTCCTCGCCGCCCAGGCGCGCCACCCGGTCGCTGGCGCGCATGTGCTGGCGGAGGACGCGCGCCATCTCGCAGAGCACCGCGTCGCCGGCCGGGTGGCCGAAGCGGTCGTTGAAGCTCTTGAAGTCGTCCAGGTCCAGCAGCGCCAGGCTGAAGCTGCCGCCGTAGCGCTGCACCCGCGCCATCTCCGCGTCCAGCGCCTCCTGGAAGTGGCGGCGGTTGGGGAGACCGGTGAGCGCGTCGGTGCTGACCATCCGCGCCAGCTCGGCGCGCGCCTGGATCAGCGCCAGCCGCTGCCGCCGGAGCGACGCCAGCACCGCGTCGGCGAAGAGGGTGGTGACGAAGAAGACAGCGGCGACGATCGCCTCCACCTCCAGCCGCACGCCCGCCGGCCGGGCGAGCGCCACCGCGGCCATGTACCCCGCGGTCATCAGCCCGCTGAGCAGCGCGCTCTGGGCGAAGTCCACGTAGCCGGCCAGGAAGATCAGCACCACCGGCCAGACCACGAGCACCAGCATCCGCACCTCGGGCGCGGCCCAGATGAACTCGGAGAGGAGGAGCGCGGTGGCGATGGAGGGGATGAAGACGAAGTGCGGATCCCACCGCACCCAGAGCGGGTGCCCGACCTCGAGCAGCAGCCACGCCGCGCCCACGGTGAGCACGACGGCGGCGGCGGTGACCATCCACGCCGTGGTGGAGACGTGCAGGAACCGGATCGCGTCGAGAAGCGCGATCACCGCGAGGGCCACGGCCAGCCCGCTGGTGGCGAGCGCGAACCCCCGCTGCTTCGGTCCGAGCTTCAGCTCCATCGCGCCCCACGCCCCCGGGTTCGCAGCGTCCCCGAACGATCGTTCGAGGAAGCCGGTAGAATGCAGACCCGTGGGGGCAGAGGCAATACTCCCCGTCCGGTTTTCGGACGATCGGGAAGACGGTCAGGGGAAGAGGCGGCCGAGCTCCAGGTCCGCGTGCGTGAGCCCGTCGTAGGCGTAGCCCCGCGCGACGGCCTCGCGCACCAGCGTGGCGGCCCCCGCGCGGTCCCCCAGCGTCGCGGCGATGCGGGCGCGCCAGAGCAGCGGCCCCGGCGTGCGCGGGCGCGCCGCCAGCTCCGCGTCCGCCCGCAGCGCGCCGGCGCGGTCCCCGGCGCGCGCGGAGAGCACGCCGCGCGCGCCCACGCACCCGCGGCAGCCGGGGCGTGCGGCCTCGATTCCCGCGATGACGCGGCCCGCGTCCGCGTCCATCCGCGCGATGAGGAGCGCCCCCGCGAGCCGCGCCTGTAGGGCAGGGTCGCCGGGTGCGGCGGCGGCGCGCGCGCGGGCGATCGCCACGCCGCGGGCGAAGGCGGATCGCGCCACGGCTGCATGCCCGTGCACCCGCAGCTCGGTGCCCGCGTGCAGCATCGCGATCGCCGGGTCCCAGCCGCCGCGCGCGGGGATCACGGCGTAGGCGTCGATGCGGCGCGCCACCTCGCCGGTGCGGCCGAGGGCGGCGAGCGCGCGCAGCTCGTAGTCGCGCAGCACCACCAGCTCCGGGTGCTGCGCCAGCCCGCGGCGCAGGTGCGCGAGCTCGTCTTCGTGCCGGCCGAGCATGTGCAGGGCGTCGGCGCGCGTGGCCCAGTACGATGCCCAGCCGCGGCTGAACCCGCGCTCGGGGTCGATCATCTCCAGGTGCCGCAGCGCGTCGGCGGGGCGATTGCAGCGCACCGCCTCGAGCGCGGCCTGGAAGTGCCCCATCTCCAGCTCGGGCGCCACCTCCGTCAGCGCCTCCATGGCGGCGAGCGCGCCGGCGCGGTCGCCCGCCACCGTGCGCTCCAGCCACTCCATCAGCCGCCGGTCGGCCGGCGCGAGGGTGGCGCGGCGCGGCGCCATCCGCCGCACCACCGAGTCGGCGGCGGCGCGGCGGCCCTCCTCGGCGTCGATGCCGGCGGCCATCAGCCACGCCAGCGCAAACCCGGTGTCCGCCCGCGCGGCGGCGTGGAAGTGCGCCGCGGCCTCGTCCCCCCGCTCGTCGTGCAGCGCGCGCAGCCCCTCGACGAAGGGGCGGTATCCCGGCGATCCCGCCGGCCGGCTGGTGGGCCCGACCCACCCGAACACGGGATCGGCGCGGGTCGCCACGGCGGCGAGCACGCGGTCGGCGAGCGCGGCCGCGGCGGCGGTGTCGCCGGCCGGCAGCATCGCCGCCACCGACGCCACCTCGCTCCCCGCAAGCACGTCCGACACCGCCGCCCGCACCTCGACGGACGACCCGCGCCGGTAGAGGGCGCCGCTCACCACCGTCCCCGCCGCCGGATCGCGCCGGTCCGCGTCCGCCGACGCGACCTCGACCCCGGACGCGGCCAGCGCGGCGCGGATGCGGTCCGCCGTCTCGCGTGCCAGGGCAGCGTCCGCCGCGCCGCTCCCGGCCGCGCGGAAGGGGAGCACGGCCACGCGGTCCCGCCGCGGCGGAGATCCCCGCCCCACGTCGTTCGCCGCCGCCGCGCCGAGCCCGGCGACGAGCAGCACGCCGGCCGCGGCGCTCCACCGCGGCCACACTCGGCGCGTCGTCCGCGCGACCGGATTGGAAATCCGGGCTACAACCACACGAAGTCCGCCTTCGCGGACTGCGGCCGCGGCATCCTCGCCATATGCCGCGGCCGGCGCCGGCTGCTGCCGAAGCACCGCGGAGCCGCCCGCCGTCCGGGCGGCCTCGGCGAGCGCGGCGACGTCGCCGCCCGGCTCCGCGCCGAACTCGCGCCGCATCTGGGTGGCGAGGCGCTCGAAGAGCTCCAGCGCGGCGCCGCGGAGGCCGCACTGCGTGAGCATCTCCATCGCCCAGCCGACGGTCGTCTCGTCGAGCGGGTCCAGGTCGCAGGTCCACCGCGCCCAGCGCGCCGCGGCGGCGGGATCGCCGGCGTCGCGCGCGGCGTGGGCGAGCGCGCGGCCGGCGTCGATGGCGAGGGCGCGCAGCCGCACGCGCTCGCGCGCGAGCCAATCATCCCACTCCCCCGCACCCGCCGCGTACAGCCCCGGCAGCAGGTCGCCGCCGTACGCGGCCGCGGCTGCCTCCGCATCGCCGCGCGCGGCGGCGGCCTCGACCGCGTGCGCGTCGCAGTGGAGGTGCGCGGGGTCGATCCCCACCTCGTGCATCCCCCGCGTCACCACCACGCCCTCGCCACACGTCGCGCGGAGCTGGTGGAGCGCCTGCCGCAGGGCGTTCCGGGCGCGCTCCTCGGGGAGCTCCGGCCAGAACATCCCCAGCAGCGTGTCGCGCCGGTGCAGCCCGCGCGGCCGGGCGAGCGCCAGGTACGCGAGCAGCGCCACGCGCTTCGGCTGCGGCACCGGCACCGCCGCGCCGTCGCGCTCCAGGCGGATGGTGCCCAGCGTGGTGAGTCGTAGCATGGGAGGGGGAGGTCGGGGGGGATGCGGATCGATGATGTCGATTGGATGCATCGCGGAGGCAAAGGGCTGCCCCGGCGGCGCTCGGGATGGCTCGGGATGACCTCCCCCTGCTCTTCGACCGAGTTGCAGGTCGGCCCCTGCAGCGAAATCTGCGATGACCCTATCTTTGTTCGCATCGAGGTTGGTTCATCGCCGTCTCCCTTCCGACACGACTCCCTGGCAATGTCCCTGACCCCCTGCCCCGAGTGCGGCACCGCCGTGCCCGCCCATTCCCACGCGTGCCCGAAGTGCGGGGCCGGCATGGCGCCCGCGCCCGCGGCGTACCGGCCCGCGCCGCCCCGCCCGCCGGAGGAGCCGGAGACCCCCCGGTGGCTGACCGCCGCCGGATGGGTGGCCGTGGTGGCCGTGTGCGCGCTCTTCGCGCTCTTCTTCTTCCGTGCCTCTTCGGCGGCCGGCCGGCGCGCCACGGAAAAGGCGGAGGTGGCGCGGGAAATGGAGTACCTGCGCAGGGTGGACGCGTGGCTGCAGGACACCTCGGCCAGCGCCCCGCCCCCCGAGGGCGCCGGCCGGCGGGTGCCCACCTCCGACCGGGCGAAGCGGATGTGGGCGGTCGGCCGGATGCTGGTGGACCGCTCCACGTGGGAGCGGGAGGTCATGGAGCGGCACGGCGTCAGGGGTAACACGCCGCCGGCGGCGTGGGGAACACCGCGCTACTGGGGAAATGCGCGCGCCTTTCCCGAGGTGGGGACGTACCTGGAAGGCCGCGCCGCGGCGATCGCGGAGATCGACCGGACGTCCGCCGCCTGGATGGCGGAGCGCACCGCGGCGCTGGCGCGGGAGTCAGGGATGGCCGCCCCGGAGATCCGCGACCTCTTTCCGCGCGACTTCGCGGAGGTGGGGTTCGGCGAGGCGCAGCTGGCGGACGCAATGCTGGAGATGCACCGCCACCTGGTGCGCGTGGACCCGCGGGTGCAGCACGGCGAGGGGAACCAGCTGCTCTGGAAGCGCGAGGACGACGTGCGCCGCGCCGAGGAGCTGGTGGCGAAGCTGAACGACGCCGACGCCGCCTCGAAGCGAGCACGGGTGAGAAGGCTCGCCAGGGAGCGTGCCGCCATCACCCGTGCGATCGAGTGACGGTGTCGGGGACGGCTGCGCTGACCCGGTCACCGCTCTTTTCCTTTACCGCACCCACCGCGGCAGCCAGTCCGCGCCGTTCGAGCGGGTGATGCGGGTGGCGCGGCTGCCGTCGGCGCGCGCGATCCACAGTTCCGCGTCGCCGCCGGAGCCGGCGGTGAAGACGAGGTAGCGGCCGTCGGACGACCAGGCGGGCTGCGACGCGGCCGCCGCGACCCGAACCTCCCGCGCGCCGCCCGTGCGCACGTCCACGATGCGGACGTGCGATTCGCCCGGGCGCACGTGGCGGGTGACGGCGATGCGCGTGCCGTCCGGCGACCAGGCGGGGTCCGCCTCCTGCCCGGGCGCGGCGGCACTGTCCGCGCCGGCGCTGAGCTTCCGCAGCCCGGTGCCGTCCGGCGACACCAGGAAGACGCGGTCGGTGCCCTCGCGGTTGCTCAGGAAGGCGATGGCCCGCCCGTCGGGAGACCAGCGCGGCCCCCAGTCGTCGCGGTAGAAGGCGGTCAGGCGCCGCTGCCGGCCGCCATCCGCGCCCATCACGTAGATCTCGGCGTCGCCGTCGCGGCTGGACGCGAAGGCGATCCGTCGCCCGTCGGGCGATACGGCGGGGTCGAAGTTGCCCTCCCGGTTCTCCGTGAGCCGGCGCAGCCCGGAGCCGTCCGGGTCGATGCGGTAGAGGTCGCGAAAGCTCGCCCGGTCGGACTCGAACACCACCCACCGCCCATCCGGTGACCACGCCGCCGAGCGCGCCCGCGGACCCGCGGGACCCAGCGGCCGCGCCGCTCCCCCGCCCATGGGCGCCAGCACCATCTGCTCTCCGTGCTCGCTCCCCTGCTCGCGCACGGCGACGGCCAGCAGCGTGCGGCCGTCGGGCGAGACGGCGGCGGGGTAGATCGCGCCGTCGCCCGCCGCGATCTCCCGCGCGCCCTGGCCCGTGGGCGCAACGACGAAGGCCCGCGGCGCCCCTCCGCGTTCCGAGACGAAGACGATGCGTCCCCCCGCCGCGCGGCGCTCGGCGAGCGAGAGCGTGTCCGCGTTCCCGTCCGCCGCGGGCGGCGCGGGCAGCGCGGGCGCGCGCGCCGCGTCTCCGGGCGGGGCGGCGCGGTCTCCGCATGCCGCCGAGGCCGCCGCGAGCAGGAGCCATCCCCCGAAGCCGCTCCGTTTCATACCACGTTGCAGAGCCTTGATCAGGACCACGACCTCTAAACCGAATATCTCACACGGAGTCAACGGAGTCAGCGGAGTCGTTCTCCGTTGACTCCGTTGACTCCGTGTGAGACTTCCGTTGAAGTCGGGGAACCAGAACGATCCTCGGTAACGTGGTATCAATCGTCGCTCACAGTGGGGATTTATCGCAGGGGATTCGTCGCACGCGCGCCGGCCGGTCGGCGCGCCCGTGGTCCATCGCCCGCCGCCACCGATGCGCGATCCGGGCCGGCGGGGGCGGGCGGCGGGAAGCCGCGCGCCCGGCGACGATGGGCGCCGCCGGGCGTGCGGCGGGAGCGAGGGCCTACCGCACCCGGATGGCGTCGGCGATCACCACGTAGCCGGTGGTGGTCCAGCGCGAGAGCACCACGCGGTTCCAGCCGGCGGTGAAGGCGAACGACCCCAGCGTGTTCCACTGCCCGCCGTTGGCCTGCTGGTTCGCGCTCACCTGCCCCACCTGCGTCCCCGAGGCGTTGTAGGCGATGAACGGCGCCGAGGCCGAGCGGTTGGTCCCCGCGGTCCACCACGCGTCAATGGTCTTGGTGGCCGCGGCGGGGAGGTAGAAGTAGAAGGTGGCGCCGTCGGACACCGCGGCCGTGTTGGCGAAGTAGTAGCCGCTGCCGTAGTAGCCCGGCGTGGACGTGGCCGACGTCCAGTTGGCGGAGACGGAGATGTAGCCCTTCGAGGTGTCGTTGTTGGAGTTGTTGCTGTCCACGATCAGCGACGTGGAGCCGCAGTAGGCGTTGATGCGGTTCAGGTAGTCCGTCCACGGCCAGTTGGGCCCGGGGTCGGTGCGGTTGGCCGGCTGGAGCTGCCCGTGCCCCACGAAGTGGTAGCGGTCGCGGGGGATGGCGTACGCCTGGCTGATGTCGCACGAGAGCCTGGCCGACGCGTCGATCTGGCCCACCGGCCAGGACGTCTGCGAGGCGAACCCGGCGTGCTCGATGCCCACGGTGAAGTGGTTGCTGGAGTAGCCGTTGCGCCAGCACTCCACGCTGCTGTTCAGCGTGCAGTCGTAGGTGGCGGCGATGTGCCAGGCGCGGTCGCTCTCGCGCACCAGCTGCGAGATCTCGCTCCCGCTCTCGTTGACCACGTAGTGCGCGCTGGCCTGCGCGGCGGTGTCGATCAGCCAGCTCCAGCAGCTGCTGTACGTGCCCTCGCAGTCGTGGATGATCACCATCCCCACCTGCCCGATGGTGCCCGTGGGCCGCGCGTTGAAGTTGGGCGACGGGCGCCAGATGGAGGCCGCGTAGTCCGGCCCCGCGGTCAGGCGCAGCGGCGCCGGCACCCGCGCCGCGCGGATCGCCCGGGGCGCGATGCTCGCCACCACCTGGCCGTCGGCGCCGCGCACCACCACGCCGCGGTTCAGCACGCCGTACACGTCGGCGTGCACGTAGGCCGACTGCCCCTCCTGCGAGGCGATGCCGCTGTAGCGCGCCACCACCGGCCCCCAGGCCGCGAGATCCGCGCGGGCGATGCCCAGCTCGGCGGCGTACGACGAGAGCAGCGCGGCGGCCGCGCGGATGTTGGCCTCGGGGCGGGTGCGCGCGGCTTCGGCGCTCACGCCGGCCATCCGCGCGCCCTGCACCAGCCGGTCGCCGCGCAGCGCCATGATCCCCGATGCGGCCGGCTGCCCGGCGAACTCCTGCTCGCCGCGCACCATCTGCCAGCGCGTCTCCACGTAGCCCACCGACTTCAGCAGGTCCACGGGAACGTTGAACTCCTTCGCGGCGCGGGCGAACACGGGGTCCAGCCGGGTGACGGCCGCGGGGCCGCCGTCCGGGTCGGCCGCGCGCGGGCTGGTGGAGGAGTCGGAGCAGGCGCCGAGCAGCAGGGCCGCGGCGGCCGCCAGGAGTGTGGAGCGGGGGATGCGCATGGGGAGAACGCCCTCCGAGCGGGTGAGTCGCGGAGCCCGGGAAAGGCTCGCGCGGCGGCACGGCCGGCTCGGCCGCTGCCGCAGACGTTTCGACGGAAAGCGAGCGAGCGCGACGGAGGACGTGGTGCGCGCCCTCCATCCAGGATCGCCGGCTCATGGTCGATAACGCCCGCAAGTCGCGCAAGAATCTCTCCCGGAAAATCCGCGAAACAAAAGAGTCACTGGAGGATGATGGTATCTCCATGCACAGGCGGCAATTGGAAGATCGGCCAAGCCAGCGGGCGCCCGGTCGATCCAATTCCGCGCGGATGCTTTCCCCGTCCATCTCGCACCAAACCGCGCCGCGCGCCGCTGCAGATCGATGCAGGGGCCGTACATCCGAAAGGAACAAAGGTCTCATACACGTTTCACAGCTTCGATCAGGTTTCACATCCTCCAAACTGAAAGTCTCACACGGAGTCAACGGAGTCAGCGGAGTCGTTCTCCGTTGACTCCGTTGACTCCGTGTGAACCCATTCCGTTGGCCGAATACACACTCGATCGACAGAAATGGGATGATGAGACCTTCTTTTTCCTTTCCGACGCGCCAATAACGCGAGCGGCACCCGCCGGTAACGGGAGGATGGTTTCGTGTGCGCGCGACACGTCCAACCCATTCCGCCAACCCGGTGAGATCATGCCAACACATCGCCTTCTCTCCCTGCTCGCGCTAACGGCGCTCGGCGGGTGCACCCTCGCCCGCACGGTGCGCTACGGGCAGCCCGACGCGCGCGACATGTCGATGTTCCCGCACCGCGTGATGCACGCCTCCGAGACGCCGTTCCGCTTCGCCAAGGCGGAGCGGCAGCGCACGGGCCTCGACACGCTGAGCGTCCGCGATCCGCGCACGGGGCGGCTGGTGCCGCTCGCGCAGCACCTGGCCGGCATGCGCATGCTGGCGTTCCTGGTGATCCGCAACGACACCATCGTCTACGAGCGCTACGGCGCCGGGCGCGACTCGTCGATGGCGTCGAACTCGTTCTCGATGGCGAAGTCCGCCACCTCGGCGCTGGTGGGGATCGCGCTGGCCCGCGGCGAGATCCGTAGCCTGGACGACCCGGTGGGCGCCTACGTGCCGGAGCTGCGCGGGCGGGCGTACGGCCCCGTCACCCTCCGCCAGCTCCTGGGGATGCGCTCGGGGACGGCATGGAGCGACGCGCGCGGCAACGTCCTGCGGCAGGCCTTCTCCACCGACGCGCGGATCTTCTACACGCCCGACCTGCACGGGCTGCTGCGCGGCGTCCGGCGCGAAGAGCCCGCGGGGACGCGCTGGCGCTACAAGGACACCGACGCGGAGGTGCTGGGGTGGGTGCTGACCCGCGCGACCGGGCGCACGGTGGCCGAGTACATGGAGGAGACGATCTGGAAGCCGATCGGCGCCGAGCACGACGGCTCCTGGATCCTGGACCACCGCGGCGGGCAGGAGAAGACCTCCACCGGGTGGAACGCGACCGCGCGCGACTATGCCAAGTTCGGCCGGCTGTACCTGGAGGGCGGGCGATGGAACGGGCGGCAGGTGGTGCCGGCGGAGTGGGTGGCCGCGTCGGTGGGGTTCGACGGCACGCGCGCCGCGCCCGAGGTGGTGACCTGGTGGGGGATGCAGCACACGCTGTACTGGTGGCACCCCATGCTCCCGCCGCAGGGCGACTTCTACGCCGACGGCTCACTGGGGCAGCGCATCTACGTGCAGCCGGCGACGCGCACCATCATCGTGCAGCTCGCCAACTCCAACGACCAGGACTTCCCCTTCCGCCGCATCGCCGCGGCGGTGAACGGCGAGCGGTGGCGCTACCCACGCTCCATCCCCGCCCTGGTGCTGCAGGCGCACGCCGCCGGCGGCATCGACTCCGCCCGCGCCGTCTTCCGCACCACCACGGCGGAGATGGCCGCGCACCCCGGCTCCTACGCCATGTGGCCGCAGTCGCTCCGCGCCGTCGCCGAGCAGCTCGCCACGCAGGGCCACGCGGAAGACGCCGCCGAGGTCCTGCGCTGGTGCCGCGAGCGCTTCCCGGCGGAGCCGTCGTGCACCGGGCCGCTCCCGGCGCCGCAACGGCGGTGACTCTGTGACTCTGCGTCTCTGCGTGAGACGACCGTTACCGACTTGCGGCCGCGCTCCTTGCCCAAGAGAGTCATATCCGTCCGCGGCGTTTCCATCGCCAGGTGAGCTGCATTTCATGATCGGCCGATTCGGGATCTACGCCGTACTGGCTCTCGCGGCGGCGCTTGGGGCCTGCGGACGCGACCGCCCACGCGAGCGCGCGTCGTCCGTCCCGGCGTCGATTGCCTGCCCGAGCCGTGCGGAGGGGTCGCGCTGGGCGAGCGCGGGCGGCCGGTATCGCGAGACCGCCGCATACGGACGGATGCGCGACCAGTGGCTCTACGAGGTCGGCGGAATCGCCTATCGCGACTCCCTTCTCTACGTCTACGACGCGGCGGAGTCGCGGGTCCTGGTGCTCACCGCGCGGCTCCAGCCGGCCCGCTCGTTCGGGCGCAAGGGCAGGGGTCCCGGCGAGCTCATCTCCACCGTCGACATGGGGATGAGGGGATCCGCGTGGCGCTGGCTCGACGTCGCCGGCGACACCGTCGCGGTGTTCGACGGCACCCGCCTCCAGCTCTTCTCCCGACAGGGAAGGTTCCTCGAGCAGCGGCTCTCCGGGCTGGTGGGAACGTCGGCGCTGAGCGAACGGATCGACCGGATCGCCTACGCCGGCGCCTCGGTGGTGACGCCGAGCGGCGGATACGACCTGGCGCTGCTGCAGCCGCCCGCCGACCGCTATCGATGGGACCTGACGGCCCACGGCCCCGGAGCCGATCGCCGCCTGCTGTCGCTGAAGCTCGCGCCCCTCCCCGCGAGGGGCAGAGTCCCCTTCGATGGGCCCGAGCAGGCGCGGCCGCTGTGGGACCTGTCGGGCGGCTGCGTGGCGGCAACGGACGGCACGGGCGCGTGGCTGGTGCGGGCACCACTCGGCGCCGGCCGGGTCGACACCCTGCCGCTGAGCCTCCCCGCGGTGAAGCCGCCGCAATACGACCACGACGAGCTCGCCCGGCTCATGGGGATGGCCAGCAAGGGCGAGCAGGGCTACCTCGCGCCGACGGCGGCTCGCAAGCTGTCGGGCCTGGTGATCGATCCGGACGGATACGCCTGGCTCCTCCCCACGCAGGACAGCACGAACGTCCCCGGCGGCGGCGTGGAGGTGGTGCGGATCGCGCTCTCCACCGGCGCCGCGACGCGCGACACCGTCCCCGCCTTCCCCGCCGCGTTCGGCGCGCCCGGCGTCTTCTACTCGCGCGCGAACAACCGGCACACGGGCGAGGCGCTGGTCACTCGCTTCGACCGCGCCCCCACGCCGTAGCCGGCGATCCTCCGACCTCTCCGTGTCTCTGCGTCTCTGCGTGAGACGCTTTTCCCGGGCTGCATCCTCGCGAATCCTTTACAACCTCAGTACGAATCCCCAACCACGGCCGAGCCCGCGGCGAACAACGTTCACCGCGGGCTCGTCGCGTCCACACCGGATCCGGCCGCCCCCGCGCTTCTCCGCACCGACGGCGACCGCATGGCGACCCAGACCGCGATCCCCAGGCCCCGTTCCACCGCCGCCGCTCCCCCGCCGGCGCGGCCGAAGCGGATCGACAGCGTGGACCTGCTGCGCGGCGCCGTGATGGTGCTGATGCTGCTGGACCACACGCGCGAGTTCGTGCACCGCGACGCGCCGCTCTTCGACGCGGCGGACCTCTCGCGGACCACCGTCGCGCTCTTCTTCACCCGCTGGGTCACGCACTTCTGCGCGCCGGTGTTCGTGTTCCTGGCGGGCACCGGGGTGGCGCTGCAGCTCGTGCGCGGCAGGCCGAAGCGCGAAGTCGCCCGCTACCTGCTCACGCGCGGCGCGTGGCTCGTGTTCCTGGAGTTCACCGTGGTCCGCCTGGGGGTCGGCTTCGACCTGGACTACGGGGCGTTCCCCGGGATGCTGCAGGTGATCTGGGCGATCGGGGTGTCGATGATGATCCTGGCGGCGCTCATCCACCTGCGCACCCGCTGGGTCGCGGCGATCGGGGTCGCGATCGTGGCGCTGCACAACCTCGCCGACCCGCTGAACGCGGGCCCGAACCCCGGCCTGGGCGGCACGCTCTGGATGGTGCTGCACCAGCCCGGCTTCATCCACGTGCTGGGCGCGCCGATGCTGGTGGCGTATCCGCTGCTCCCCTGGCTGGGCGTGCTCCTCTGCGGCTACGCCCTGGGGCAGGTGTACGGGTGGGATGCGGAGCGGCGGCGCCGCCTGCTGGTGCGGCTGGGGGTGGGGTTGGTGGCGGGCTTCGTCCTCCTGCGCCTGTCGAACCTCTACGGCAACCCGTTTCCCTGGTCGGCGCAGAAGAGCGCGGCGTTCACGGTGCTGTCGTTCCTCAACACCAGCAAGTATCCACCGTCGCTGCTGTTCGTGCTGATGACGCTGGGCCCCGCGCTGTTGATGCTGGCCTGGTCCGAGACGTCGCGCCGCGGCCCGGTCGGGTGGGCGCTGGTGACCTTCGGCCGCGTGCCGATGTTCTACTACCTGCTGCAGTGGTTCGTGGCCCACGCGATCGGCCTGCTCTTCTCGCTCGCGGCGGGGAAGCCGACCAGCCACCTCTTCGGCTTCCCGGGCGGCACGCCGCCCGAGCCCGGCGCGGGCTTCAGCCTGGGCGTCGTCTACCTGGCTTGGGCCACCGGCGTCGCCCTCCTCTACCCCCTCTGCCGCTGGTTCGCCGCCGTGAAGCAGCGCCGCGACGACTGGTGGCTGAGCTACCTGTGACGGCAGAGACCAATTCGACTCCGCAGGTGTGGTGATGCGAAGGCAGCCCGACCAGCGTAGGAGGTGGCGCGTAATAGGTAGCCGGTTGATCCTTTTATGTAGCCGGTTGATCCTTTTATGTAGCCGGTTGATCCTTTTATAAGGTGGAGCAACTAAGAAATTTCAGTTGCCTCGACTCAACTCTTGAGGCCCCCTTCATTCATACGAGTGTTTCGTAATAAATGGGGTAATACTTCGCATATTGTATATAGCTCTCTACCTCAGCAGGTTCCAACTCAAACGCGAGTTCGTCGGCACCCTCGCCAACAGCACGGAGGTTCTGATCCAGCCAGAGCTTCTCGCGAACTGTAAGTTGAGGAACTGTGATTCCGACCGGCTCTTCGCCCGTGACGATGACTGGTTCTTCGAGAAACCTGGATTCGCGAAGCTGGTTAATACGTTCAGTGGTGTCAATCAATCCACCGACCGTAAGCATAGACTGACCATCAGCATATCGGTAGTTAAAAAGAGGTAAGAAATCTACATCCACATCACGACGCCCACGCACATTCTCAATGCAGAGATTCCTCAACACGTTTGCGAATAGCAGCGCTATGTTTTTCCGTGTCAGCATTGCGGGTGTGACCTCGTCGACATATACCCGAAACCACTCCGAATATATAGCAGCCCACTTTTGATTTCTCTCTTTCATTTCTTCGATGTTTGCAGCGCGTTCGACTTCTGACAATTGCGCGGTAACTGTAATAATTACCACGCTTCCAGGAGCAGTGACCTTAACAGCGGTAGCAAGATCACTCAGAATCTGCTCGTTAGGCGGCGTATCGTAATCCAGCCACATCAAGTGCGAACGCGCACGGTCAAGCTGAGGTAGCACTTCTGCCATCTTCCCCATGTGAAGGTTCACAAATTCGTACGGTCTGTTGAACGACATCCGACGTTCAATCGGACGTACCTCAACACACAACATATCGGTAATATGGAGATATTTATGAAACAAAACAAAGTCGACATAGTAGATTGAGCCCATTCCAACATACCGGTATCCTGGAATATCATACCCTAACGGCAAGAGCTTCTGCAATGCTTCAATAATCATCTTCCGCTCAACCTGCTTCGTTGGGCGAAGAAGATAGTTCACTCGCGAATACGATCCTTGGATGTCACTCATACATCGATCTCGTTCGCGACAAAGTAGTCAAAGGTGTGCTCACCGATCCGCGATGCGGCAAGACTAGGATCACCCAGGTAACGTGCAATCTTCTCGACCAGATCCCGAGGACGTTTATACTGGATGTTTACATGAGTTCGAACCTGTCGAGCCGGCCGTCTAACTTCGAAAGTTGTTTCGCCCTTCCACAAACTCGGCAGTGTTACGATCGCGGCGTTGTCCAGTAACTCACGTTCTTCAACGCCTTCGGCCTCTAAATCTGTTGGGTACATCGTATTCAGGTAGTCAATAATCGGCCGTGCCTGTATACGCATCTCGTCCAACGCAGCTTGATACACAGGCGATTCCTTCTCGACGCCCTGCTTCGTGGTGCGCCAAGGAAGTTTTCGGACGTCAGTACTCCCGAAATACACAAAGCCGACAAAATGGTTGAACTTGCTGTGGAAATTCGGCAAACCATCGCCCCATCCCGTTAGAGAACTTTTGTCGGCCTCGAGCACCATTCGACCATTACAGAAGACATACCAACCATGCGCGGTTCTGTCGTGGCGCGGCGACAAACTGGCCAAGATCAACACCTCGACTTCCTCGACATTAAAAGTCCGCCGGACGGGTCGAAATGGCTCACCGGCCACAGTCGGCATCCTTGGCTCGACGGGGACACCGTTTACCACGACTCGTACGCCCGCAGATAAGAAAAGCGCATAGGTAGATGAAATGCGATTACGTAGATCGCGCGAGAACGAACCGCTGGACAAGCGGTCGCCGATCCCTTCTCTCAGCATGGGGATATGAATCTGTGTCCCTGTTACACCGCCGTCCTGAGTGGGACCGAACTTGTCGAATTCGAACTGCCACTCATGCGGATGAGATTTCCATTCCGGCACATCGATCGTTACATCGAAATATTCGGTTTCCGTTTGAGAGTGGACATGAATAACATTCCCTAACTTGAAAAAGGCACGCTTCATTCCAATCCCGTAGACACTCAAGCCGTGTTCAGCGCCACGCTCACCCGGATTCCCAAAGAGAAAGACTTTTTGACGGGCTTCCTCGACGCTAATTCCTCCACAACTATCTGATATCGAGAAATGCTCTCGAGAGAAATCAATTCTGATTTCGGCATGTTCAACTCTCTGCTGGAGTTCACCACGTTCGAGAAGTTCCATCACATTTATGCGAGTCTGCTCCACCGCTTGGTCGACGGCATTATCAATCAAGTCGAGAATACATTCCACAATGCTGATATCACGAGTTAACATATCAATGAAGAACGCCTTACTCGGATCAGCACGGATAACGTTAAGGTCCTGCCCTGCCCCGTCACTCATGGCTCGCATCCTTTCTCGAATGCTTCCTAGCAGTTATAGCACCCATTCGCTCAGCGATGATCTGACAATTCGCCGGCTCTCGGTCAACGGCTACGTAGTACATTCCAGCTATCCTAGCGGCTACTGCGGAAGTGCCTGTTCCCGAAAACGGATCAACCAACAGACCTCCTCGACGCCCACTAATTTCCAGCACTCGCTTGGGAATCGCCATCGGCAATTCATTCGCAAACCGATGCTTGTACCGCTTGTGACGCACGGGACTCAGATCATCCCACACATCACTGAGATTGACACCCTTCTCCACATGGGAGCGATACCCTCCGTAATCTTTTACATACTCATCGCAGTTGGGGCAAGTAAGCGGTGGGATCTTGGGACGATTCAGAACCGCAGGAGATCCCTTTGTATAGTGCAGCAATGCGTAATGCGCGGGATATAATCCTGTCCCACGCACAAATCCATTCTTCATCGCGATCGCAATCCAATGCCGGAATTCGAGATTCCGTTTCAAAACCGAAGTAAAATGCAACGCCCAACGAGGTATGTGATATAAGTATAGCGCCCCCCCCGGTCGCAAAATCCGAGTTGATTCAATCAGCACCTGTTCGATATAGCTCGCATACTCATCTTCCGTCAAGCGATCTGCCTTCGGGCCCGCGCTACCGTAATCTTTCCCCAAGTTGAACGGTGGGTCCAGAAAAACTACGTCGGCGACATCATTATGTAACCCGGAAACCGTTCTCAGCGCGTCAGCGCAAACGATTTCGCCTCGAGCAATCGATGTGACTGGGCCGGTCGGACGAGTGTCCCACCAACAAGGGTTGGAACGGGACCGACGTAAGGGCGTCCGAACAGGGATCGCAGTGTCAGACATAGCGCTACAGCTGGCTAGAGTTGCATGTCGATGCGGCAACTTAGCGGATCGGAAGCGTAGGATCCAGTGGTACGTTTAGGCACCAGACCCGGTTCACGAAAGGGTCCTCGGCAAAGGCCGAGGACCCTTCGTTGGCGATGGCGTAGAGCTTTCCCCTCTCACCCGCACTCGCTGAAGCCGCAGACGTGGCACTTCATGCAGCCTTCGGCGAACTCGAGCTGGCTCTTGCACTCGGGGCAGGTGCCGATGAAGGTCTCGCCGCTGTCGTAGGCCAGGTTGAGCTGCGGCGGGCCGCCCGGCTCCGTCGAGGGCGCCACCCCCATCGCCACGTCGGCCGCGTTGCCGGTGTCGAGCACCGCCTCGGGGATGAGCTCCTCCTGGATCCCGGCCTTCTCGCGCTCGCGCAGCCCCAGCGCCTGCGCGATCGCGTCCGGCACCGAGTGCACCTTGTTGGCGCCGAAGCCGATCGCCTTGTCGGAGCTGATCCCCCGCAGCTGCATGTACACGTCCTGCACCGGGATGCCGAAGCGCAGCGCCAGCGAGATCAGCCGCCCGATCGCCTCCACGTCGGCCATGGCGATGGAGCCCGCCTTGCCCAGGGTGGCGAACACCTCGAAGGGCTGGTTCTTCTCGTCCTCGTTGATGGTCACGTACACGTCGCCCAGCGGCGAGCCCATCTTGCGCGTGGTGCCCTTCAGCACGTTGGGGCGGCTGCGCTTCTGGCGGCGGATCTGCGTCTCGCGGTGCTCGGCCTGCCGCAGCTCCTCGCGCAGCCGCACCACCTCGCGCTCCAGCTTGGCGTTGCGCTCGAAGACCTCGGCCGCCTGCGCGCGCACCTCCACCACCTCGGCGGCCTCCGCCTGCTGCTGCGCCGGCGTCTTGGTGGCCCCCGTGGAGAGCACCTGCCCGTCGCGCGAGCCGTCGCGGTACACGGTCACGCCCTTGGTGCCGAGCTTGAACGCCAGCTCGTAGATCTCGCGCACGTCCTCGACGGTGGCGTCGTGCGGGAAGTTGGTGGTCTTGCTGATGGCGCTGTCGCAGTGCTCCTGGAAGGCCGCCTGCATCCGCACGTGCCACTCGGGGGTGATGTCGTGCGCGGTGACGAACGCCTTCTGCACCGCGGCCGGCACCTCGGGGAAGTGGATGTGCCCCTCGCGGGCGATCCGCTCCATCAGCGCCTCGCTGTGCCACCCGCCCGCCTTCGCCACGGCCAGGAAGTCCTCGTTCACGTCGGGCATCATCGCCCCCGCCTGGTTGCGCATGAACGCCACGGCGAAGAGCGGCTCGATGCCGGAGGAGCAGCCGGCGAAGATGGAGATGGTGCCGGTGGGCGCCACCGTGGTCACGTTGCAGTTGCGCAGCCGCCGCAGCGGCCGGATGCGCTCGCCGTTGGGCGCGCGCGCGCAGCTCTCGTCGGGCCCCCAGATGGACTGCTCCCACTCGGGGAAGGTGCCGCGCACCTCGGCCAGCGCCTCGCTCTCCTTCTTCCCCTCCTCGTCCAGGAACTGCATGATGCGCCGCCCGATCTCCACCCCCTCCTCGGTGTTGTAGGGCACGCCCAGGCGCACCAGCAGGTCGGCGAAGCCCATCACCCCCAGCCCGATGCGGCGGATGCGGTGCGCCAGGTCGTGGATCTCCGGGAGCGGGTACTGGTTGGCGTCGATCACGTTGTCCAGGAAGTGCGTGGAGATGCGCACCACCCGGCGGTACTCCTTCCAGTCGACCTTCTCGTGCCAGGGCGCGTCCGCCGGCACCCCCTCGCGCACGAAGGCGCCCACGTTCACCGACCCCAGGTTGCACACGTCGTACGGGAGCAGCGGCTGCTCGCCGCAGGGGTTGGTGGCCTCGTACGCCCCCAGGTGCGGCACGGGGTTGTAGAAGTTCGCGCGGTCGATGAAGAACACCCCCGGCTCGCCGGTGCGCCAGGCGTTCTCCACGATCTTGTCGAACACCGTGCGGGCGTCGAGCGTCCCCGTCACCCTGCCGTTGCGCGGGTTCACCAGCTCGTACGCCTCGCCCCGCTCCAGCGCGCGCATGAACGCGTCGGTGATGGCGACGGAGATGTTGAAGTTGGTGATCTGGGTGATGTCCTGCTTGCAGTCGATGAAGTCCAGCACGTTGGGATGGTCCACGCGCAGGATCCCCATGTTGGCGCCGCGGCGCGTGCCCCCCTGCTTCACCACCTCGGTGCTGGCGTCGTAGAGCTTCATGAAGCTCACCGGCCCGCTGGCCACGCCGGTGGTGGAGCGCACGTGGTCGCCCTCCGGCCGGATGCGCGAGAAGGAGAACCCGGTGCCGCCCCCCGACTGGTGGACGAGCGCCATCGACCGCAGCGTGTCGTAGATCCCGCTGGAGCCGTTGGAGAGCTCGTCGGAGACCGGGAGCACGAAGCAGGCGGAGAGCTGCCCCAGCGGGCGCCCGGCGTTCATCAGCGTGGGCGAGTTGGGCTCGAAGAGCCGCTGCGTCATCACCGCGTAGAAGTCGCGCGCGAGCGCCTCCACCTCGGCCTCGCCGGCCCCGTACGCGCGGTCGGCCGCGGCGATGGTCCAGGCCACGCGCCAGAACATCTCCTCCGGCTCCTCCAGCGGCTTCCCCTGCTCGTCCTTCTTCAGGTAGCGCTTGGCGAGCACGATGCGGGCGTTGTCCGACAGCTCCGCGCGCGGAAGGTCGGACGGGGCGACGGGGGCGTCGGCCACGGACTGGAGGGGCGTGGAAGGGTTCATCGACCGGGTCCTCTCTGCGTGCGGTTCGAGCGGGCTGCGACAGCGTCAGGCGCTGTGGAAAAGCACAAAACGCCTTGGAACGGCGCGGTTTACGATGTGGAAAAGCTGCGGTGTACCACCATCTGTAGCGGGAGCAGCAATCTAGGAGCACTAGATGTAGTGGGTCAAGACTCCTGTTCGCTCCGCAAACGATGTACCCCCGCACCCTTTCCGCGTCCGGTTTTATACACCCCAGTCGCAGTTTCGACGAAGGAAATCGAGTCGCGCGAACGCTCTCCGCGCGGCCAGCGGACACTCCGGACGTAACGAACACGGCCCCGCGAGGTCACGGGGCCGCGTGAAAGAGGTCACGAGAGAGAAGTGCGGAAGTGCGGAAGTGCGTCGGCCACCTTGAGAGCCAACGCACTTCCGCACTCCCGCACTTCCGCACTCGTGTTCAGTCCACCGTGCGCAGGTCGAAGTCGTCAGCCGCGGCGGCGACGCGGTCGTTCACCCGTCGGCGCAGCGCCATGATCTGGTTGGGCCCGTGCGGCTGGTAGACGCGGTTCGAGAGGAGCACCGTCCAGGTGTGCCGGCCCGGGTCGATCCAGATGGAGGTCCCGGTGAACCCCGTGTGCCCGAACGACGTCTTCGAGAACTTCAGCCCCGCGCCGCCGCTGCCGTTGGGCCCCGGCGTGTCCCATCCCAGGGCGCGGGTGCCCACGTCCGGCTGGCGGGTGGTGAACAGCTTCACCGTCTCCTCGCGGAAGACGCGCACGCCGTCGAGCTCGCCCCCGTTCGCCATCATCGCCGCGAAGCGCCCCACGTCGTGCGCGGTGGAGAAGAGCCCCGCGTTGCCGGCCACGCCGCCCAGCCTGCGGGCGATGGGGTCGTGCACCAGGCCGCGCACCGGCTGGTCGTTCTCGTCGCGCAGGGTGGGCGCGCAGGTGGGGCACCCCACGCCGGCCAGGTAGGTGGTGGAGCGCATCTTCAGCGGCCCGTACACCCGCCGGTCGAGCAGGCGGAAGAGCGGCTCCCCCGCGGCGCGCTCGGCGGCGGCGAAGAGCACGTTCATCCCCACGTCGCTGTACACCACCGCCTCGCCGGGCGCGTTCACCAGCGGCGTGCGCAGGAGCTGCCTCCAGGCCGTGTCGGGGTCGCCGGCGGTGAGCTCCGTCCCCGCGGGGAGGCCGGAGCTGTGGGTGAGCAGCTGGCGGATGGTCACCCGGTCGCGTTCGCCGCCGCCGAACTCCGGCAGGTAGCGGATCACGGGCGCGTCCAGGTCGAGCTTGCCGTCTTCCACCAGCAGCATCACCGCCGGCGTGGTGGCCACCACCTTGGTGAGCGAGGCGAGGTCGTAGACGGTGTGCTCCGCGTCCACCTTCTCCGCCGACGCCGTCCACCCCACGCGGCCGATCCCGGCCTCGCGCACCGACTGGTCCTGCCGGCCGATGGCGAGCGCGGCGCCGGGGAGCGAGCCGGCCGCCACCTGCGCGCGCACCGCGGCCTCCGCGGCGTCGAGCGGCGCCAGGTCGAGCGTGGCGATGCGGCGCACGGTGGTGAGCCCCGCCGCGGAGGAGGAAGCGGCCGCCGCCGGCGCCACGAGCTCGCGCACGACGGCCCGCTGGTCGACGCTGGCGCCGGCGCGCGTGCTCCCCGCGATCGCGGCGGCGCAGGCGAGCATCGCCCCCGTCACCCCGGTCAGCAGGGTCTTCGCGTCCTTGAGTGCCTTGTGGTCCATCTTCCGCCCTCTATTCCGTTGGTCGCAGGGCACCGGGGGCGCTTCCCTTGGGCCGCGCTCTGCGTGCACCTGTAACTGTATGTCGTTGCAGAGGATACAACGAATACCCCCGCGCCGTTGGGACGGTCCAGCCGAGGATGAGCGGAGGATTAGATCGAGTTGCCTGCGAATCGGGTCTGTTGCGCGTCCGACGCGGCGCCCTCCCCCTGCGCCTTAGAGCGCAAACCCCCTCCCGTACCGGGAGTGGGGCTGGGCCTGCCACTGGTGTCGTCGCGGCAGACACAGCGAAGTCGGTGGGTCGGCGCAGACGAGGCGCCGAGCCGGAGAGGACGAAGCCAGCGCCTGCGTGCACCCAACCGGCAACGCTGAGGCTGCGATCGCAGAGGCGCCCGCAGGCCACACCTCAACCAGGCCCCTCTCCCGGTACGGGAGAGGGAATTGCGCTCTCAGGCGCAGGGGAGAGGGCGCCGCGGTATCGGAAACGCCCGGATGGCCGCCCCGCATCTCGGCCCTTGCCGTCGGGCGCGCCGCGTGCGGGGGAGCCCTCGCGGGGATGATGGTTCTGGACCGGAGATTTCGTCGATGCTGCTGAGGACCACCGAGCGCGGGCTGTACTGCGAGGCAGGCGATTTCTACGTGGACCCGTGGATGCCGGTGGACCGCGCCGTGATCACGCACGCGCACGGCGACCACGCGCGCTGGGGGTGCCGCGCCTACCTGGCCGCGCGCGAGGGCGAGCGCGTGCTGCGCACCCGCCTGGGCCCTGACGCGCGCATCCGCACGGTGGGCTTCGGCGAGGCGGTGGAGGTGGGAGGCGTGCGCGTCACCTTCCACCCGGCGGGGCACATCCTGGGGTCGGCGCAGGTGCGGGTGGAGCACCGCGGCGAGGTGTGGGTGGTGTCCGGCGACTACAAGACCGAGCCCGATCCCACCTGCACCGCCTTCGAGCCGGTGCGCTGCCACACCTTCGTCACCGAGTCCACCTTCGGCCTGCCGATCTACCGCTGGACGCCGCAGCGCGAGGTGTTCGCGTCGATCGACGCCTGGTGGCGCGCCAACCAGGAGGCGGGGAAGGCCTCCATCCTCTACGCCTACGCCCTGGGGAAGGCGCAGCGGCTGCTGGCGGGCGTCGATCCGTCCATCGGCCCCATCTACGAGCACGGCGCGGTGGCGCGCCTCACGGCGGACTACCGCGACACCGGCGTGCCCCTCCCGCCCACCCGCTACGCCGGCGGCGAGCCGCGCGGCCACGACTGGAGCCGCGCGCTGATCGTGGCGCCCCCCTCCGCGCACGGCACCCCCTGGATGCGGCGCTTCGGGGCGGTGAGCACCGCCTTCGCCAGCGGCTGGATGCGCGTCCGCGGCCAGCGCCGCCGCCGCTCGGTGGACCGCGGCTTCGTGCTCTCGGACCACGTGGACTGGCCCTCGCTCCTCGCCGCCATCGACGCCACCGGCGCGGAGCGGGTGTGGGTGACGCACGGCTACCGCGAGCCCGTGGTGCGCTGGCTGCGCGAGCGCGGCCTCGAGGCCCTCGCCGTCGCCAGCCGCTGGGAGGGCGAGGAAGACAGCGGCGACGTCGAGATCGCGCCGGAAGCGGAGCCGGAAGCGGAGCCGGAGGCCGGGGAAAGGGGCGAATGAATTCGCGGCAACAACGGCCCGAAGTCCGCCTTCGCGGACTCCCACGACGGCGACCTGGCGCGCCACAAGCTTCGGAACTGCCGTGATTCAGCCGCGAGCGAAGCGAGCCCCCGTCCCTCCCCTGCAGTTCGGGGGAGGGACCGGCGCGCAGCGCCAGGGTGGGGGGTAACCGGTGTCCGCGCAGGCGGACTGTGTGCCGTTGTAGCGGCGAGGTAACCGTTCAGGTGCCCTGCAGGATTGTCGGCGCAGGGGCGCCGGCGCGGAGGGCAGCGATGGAGCGTGCGACAAAGTCGAGCGGATGAATCCCTTGTTGCTGGCAGGTCGCGCTGATCGAGAGGA